>FZPS01000189.1_pt36 | contig 184632 bp, 132 predicted proteins | sample 1817821 | NCBI WGS metagenome assembly FZPS01 (sample SAMEA104158645, study PRJEB21678) | metagenome | place: Germany | collected 2015-04-21 | reverse complement strand
GTAATGGAAAAATTAAGAGTAACACTAAATTTGGATTCACTCTTAAGCGAAATCCCGGAACTTCCCCAAGAATCGGTATAACTATGAATTTGGGCATTAGCGCCAAAAAACGAAAATACTAAAGCAACAAGTATTACAAAACTAAATTGCTTTTTAAAGTTTAGAAATAATCTCATTGTCCTAATTGTTTTAATTAATAATAAAAGTTAATAATTCAAGATTTTGAAATTTTCAATATTTTTGGGGTGTAAAAATAGATTTTATTTTTTAAATAAATCTAAAAAGAAAGATTTTCTTATAAATTAATTAAATTAATCAAAAAGTAATGGAAAAGAAAAAGGAAATGGTTATCAGTGTCCTTAAAGGTTTGGCTATAGCCTATGAAATTTATGAACACCCGCCTGCTCCTACTATTGAAGAAGCAAAAAAGCATTGGAAGTTTATCGAAGCAACACATTGTAAGAACATTTTTTTCAGAAATCATAAAGGTAACAGACACTACCTTGTTATTATTGAGCATACAGCAAATCTTGCTATTCATGATCTTGAAAAACGACTTCGACAAGGAAAACTTTCATTTGCTTCGCCCGAAAGAATGCAAAAATATTTGGGAATATCACCAGGATCTGTTTCCCCATTTGGACTGATTAATGACAAAGATAACCATGTCCATATATTTTTAGATGAAAACCTAAAAACAGCTTCAAAAATAAGTTTCCATCCAAACATCAATACATATTCAGTAATCATCGCCTTTAAAGATTTTATTCGTTACCTTGACTGGACAGGAAATAGTTATGAATTTTTACAACTATACGATTAATTCTCTCTTATTCGCAAATCGCTTTTCTGACGTTTTATCAGCTATTCGACTCTCCTTCAGTTTTTCTAAGATTTGATTTCCCTTTATTGACGACAAGCTTGGTTCATGGTTTCGAATACTTCAAAGTAAACATTTAACCATTCGTTCCATCATCCATTAACTCCTTTATAATTCGTTTCAGCCTGAATAACAGACTGTTCATAGATGAATTATTGTCAGAAAGATTAATTATCCTTCGCAAGGTATGTTTTCCCAAAATCAGTCAAATAAAATCTCAATCAACACACATAGTTATCCTTTATAATTAAAAAAAATTCTACTTTTGAAGTTTCATAGAGATACCCTGAAAATTAAATGTTTATGCTCTCTAAAAGATTGAATTTAAGGAATATTACGGTTTTGATATTGATAATTAGCTTTTTTGGGCCTCGATTGATAGCTCAGATCAAAATCCCCGATGATTTTTGTATTACTTCTAACGAGTTAAAATTATTCAACCTGATTAACAATTACCGTAAGGAGTATAATTTACCCGAGGTTTCACTTTCTAAAAATTTATGTTTTGTTGCCAAATTGCATGTCAACGATCTACAAACCAACAGGCCCGATGTAGGTAATTGTAATCTACATTCCTGGTCGGATCAGGGTATTTGGACTGAGTGCTGTTATGGTAGCGAATCGTTGAACAATACTTGTATGACCTCCAAGCCTGCTGAGCTAACAACTTACAATGGGAAAGGATACGAGTTGGCTTTTTGGGAAAGCCTTGAAGCAGTGCCCGAAATCGTCCTTGACAGTTGGCTAAGTTCTATTGTTTCAAAAGAGATGATCCTCAACCAGGGGGCTTGGAAAAATTACAACTGGAAGTCTTTGGGAATAGGGATTTATAAAGGATATGCAGTTGCCTGGTTTGGCGTGGAGGGTGATCCTGATAAAAGTGTTAATGTATGCAAAACCAAAGAGCCAAAAGCCCTGCTCGAACGTATTCTACCAACAAATGAACAGGAAAAAACATCCACAAAAGCCGGACAAGAGGTGAGATATTATCTTATCATTTCAAGTGTAAAAGATAAAAACCAGGCTAAAAAGGAGGTAGAAACCTTAAAAGCAAAAGGCTTTAAAAACCCATCAGTCGTTGCTTCCGAAACAAATTACAGAATTTCTTTAGGCAATTATTCCACCAGAGAACAAGCCCTTGAAGCTAAAAATAAATTAGGTGAGCGCTACAAAGCCGCCTGGATACTTAAGCAATAAACTTATCATTTTAAATTAATTAACATTAAAAAAAACAAATTGAAAAGGTATTTTATCATCATAGGCGCTTTGAAATGGTTAGGCAAAGCGTTAGCTGAAGTGATGCTTGATAAGCGCCATGTCCTTTTCTTAATTTCTCGTTCACCTCACAAGGATATTTCGAAAAAAGCTATTCATAAAAAATGTCAGATTTACAGAATTTTGTATGATCTATCCGTAATTAATGCAAAAAAAGGAATTGTCGGACCATTATCCATGTCAAATATTGAAATAACAGCTTTCATTTTATAAAAATCTATTTCTCAAATTTTTTACCAATGAAAAAACTTTTTTTTACCGTTATCTTTTTTTCAATGGCTGCACTAACAGTTACAGCCCAGCATGAAACTCGACTTATGCGTTTTCCCACTATTCATGGTAATCATGTGGTATTCAGTTATGCCGGTGACCTTTACACAGTTCAAAAATCTGGAGGCATAGCTCGCCAACTTACCAACGATAAAGGCAACGAACTTTTCCCACGCTTTTCGCCGGATGGAAAATATATTGCATTTACCGGGCAATACGACGGCAATACCGAAGTATTTGTAATACCAGCAGAGGGTGGCGTTCCCAGAAGAGTTACTTATACCGCTACATTACAACGTGATGATGTAAGCGACCGAATGGGACCAAATAATATAGTGATGACGTGGAAAGACAATAACACAATCATTTACCGATCGCGAAAGAAAAGCTTTAACGACTTTATAGGTAGCCTTTTCGAAGTATCCATTAATGGTGGACTTTCCAAACAAGTAGAGGTACCTGAAGGTGGTTTTTGCAGTTTCTCGGCAGATGGCAAAAAAATGGCTTACAATCAAGTATTTAGGGAGTTTCGCACATGGAAATATTACCATGGAGGAATGGCAGACGATGTTTGGATATATGATTTTGAAACTAAAAATACTGTCAACATCACCAATAACAAGGCACAAGATATAATCCCCATGTGGCATGGCAATTCAATTTACTTCTTATCCGACCGCGACCGGACAATGAACTTGTTTGCATACAATACCAAAACACAACAGGTTACAAAACTGACAAACTACAGCGATTACGACATCAAGTTTCCATCCCTTGGCGATAATGCCATAGTATATGAAAATGGCGGCTTTCTCTATTATTTCGATCTTACTACACAACAACCAGTGAAAATTGAGATACAAATCCTGAACGATTTTCAGGCAAGTCGTCCGCAATGGAAACAGGCTGATAAAACAATTCGGGCAGCTTCGCTCTCATATGACGGAAGCCGCATTGCTTTCTCGAGCCGTGGCGACATATTCAATGTACCGGCAAAAAAAGGAATTACAAAAAATTTAACCGATTCAAACGGAGAGCACGATAGAGCAGTGGAATGGTCGCCAGACGGAAACTGGATTGCATTTATTTCCGACAAATCAGGCGAAGATGAAATATATATTATGAAACCGGACGGCATAGAAAAGCCAATCCAACTTACAAAAAATGCTGATACTTATAAGTTTAAGATAAACTGGTCGCCTGATAGTAAAAAGATTGCATGGCACGATCAGTTGAAGCGTTTGCTATTTGTTGATATTAGTTCAAAAAAAACTACTCTTGTAGCCTCCTCCGAAAGCAATGAAATCAGCAACTACGACTGGTCGCCCGACAGTCGCTGGCTCTCATACGTTTTCACAATACCAAACGAGGTATCGAGAATATATGCTTACAACCTCGAAACCAAAACATCAACTCCAATAACCGACTCATGGTTCAATTCCAGCTCGCCAAGTTTTAGCCCTTGCGGCAAATACCTATTCTTCAGCTCAATGCGTAGCTTTAATCCAATTTATAGCTGGACGGAGTGGAATCATGTTTATGCTGATATGGTAAAGGTGTATTTAGTAACTTTAGATAAAAATACCACCTCGCCTTTTGAGCCAAAAGATGATACACCGGAAGTAAAAAAAGATGAACAACCGGCAAAAGATAAAAAAGAGGAAAAAGCTGTAGAGAACGATCAGAAAAATGTAAACATAGATTTTGATGGTATTTACGATCGCGTTGTTGAGATTACACCAGAGTCAGGCTACTACTGGAACATTAAAGGTGTAGAAGGAGGTATTTATTACATCCAATCAAAAATGGGCAGTAATAGCTCGAAGTTGATATTTTTTAAGTTTGAGGATCAAAAAGAGACAGAGATTGGTTCCAATATGAATTTTACAATTTCGGGCAATGGCAAAAAAATGCTGATTAACTCAATGGGAAAATATACAGTTACTGACTTACCTAAAGCGGCAGTAAAAATTGACGAAGCAGTTGATCTTTCAGGAATGAAGATTTGGGTTGATCCTAAAGCTGAGTGGCAACAGATTTATGATGAATCGTGGCGGCAGATGAAATACTTTTTCTATGACCCTGGCATGCATGGCGTGAATTGGGACAAAATGCACGAAAAATATAATCTATTGCTCCCGCACGTAAATAGCAGATATGATCTCAGTTATGTAATCGGCGAGATGATTGGCGAGCTAAATGTTGGTCATGCATACGTTAATGACGGAGACCTAATAAAACCTGAGCGCATTGCTACAGGACTTCTTGGAGCTGAATTGAATCACCACAAATCAGGTTTTTATCAAATTGATAAAATACTCAAGGGGCAAAACTGGAATAAAAATATACGTTCGCCGCTGATGGAGCCCGGACTCGGAATAAAAGAGGGCGACTTTATTATTGCTGTTAACGGACAGACGACCAAAGAGATGAACGACATTTACGCATCGTTGGTTGGAAAATCCGGAACCACTGTTGAGATTTCAGTTAACAGCCTTCCATCGGAATCAGGCGCACGCAAGGTGCTCATTCAGCCGATAGCAAACGAAAGTGAACTCTATTACTACAATTGGGTACACGATAATATTGACAAGGTTAATAAAGCCACTAACGGAGAGGTGGGCTACATCCATATTCCCGACATGGGGCCTGGCGGTCTTAACCAATTTGTCAGATATTATTATCCACAGCTTCGCAAAAAAGCTCTAATCATTGACGATCGGGGTAATGGTGGCGGTAATGTATCGCCAATGATCATTGAGCGCTTACGCAGGGAGCTTTCGATGATGGCTGCTGGCCGCAATAGCGTCAGTTATTCTAAGCCTGACGGAATGATGGCCGGGCCGTTGGTATGTCTTATAAACCGATATTCGGCATCAGATGGCGACCTCTTCCCATATCAATTCCGTAAACACAATCTCGGGCCGCTAATTGGAACACGAACCTGGGGCGGCGTTGTCGGGATCAGAGGATCATTGCCATTTATTGACGGCGGTTCGCTTATGAAACCTGAATTCGCACACTATAGCGCAGATGGCAAAGAATGGATAATCGAAGGAACAGGAGTAGAACCTGACATCGAAATATGGAACGATCCAGCGCTTGAATTCTCAGGAGTTGATCAGCAGCTTAATAAAGCTATTGAGGTAATTTTGGAGTTACTTAAAGACTACCCTGACCCGCAATATCCGATAGCTCCTCCATTCCCGGATAAATCAAAATAAAAAGTAAAAACAGGGAATTTAAAATTAAAAAAAGTATAAGTAACAAAGACTCAAAATATTAACAACTTGAGAAAAGATGATTAATCTTAAGAGATGATTCATTTCTTTTGTTAAAAGATTAATCAAAAAGAAGAGGTTGTTTTTCATAATCCTATACAGATTTAATGGAGTATTGACCAAGAAAGAGTTTGGGGATTTTAACCCCCAGTAAATGTTGAAAAAATTATTGTTTAACCAAAAAGTTGCATTTGCAGCTTAAAGCCACCTCTTTTAATAAACCAAGAATCATAAACAATAGAAATTATAGGGTGAAACATTTTTTTAAACTCACGAAAACAATTGTTTAAGATCAAAACTTAAATAAGATTAATCGGATTTCGCTAATCAATTTTCCATTCCAACAACGAGTATGTAAAGATAGAAGCGTTTTTAATTAAACATCTGTTGCTATCAAATTACAAATCGTTCCACAATAACAATTATTTGGGCTAAAATTAGTGTTTTATCTTTTAAAAGGTTAGAAACACCATTTTTAAAACAATTCACTTTCGGTAGCTCTATTAGTTAAGAAAAAATAATATTTATTATATTGATTCTTAATCACTTAAATACATAATTGAACTTTTTCTATAAAAAGTTTGTTTATTATGAACATATGTTCATTATCTTTGCACTAAAGTTAATTTGATGGGACGATGTAAGAAAAATAGATTTATTCAACGAGCTCCACATTTTCATGGCTTCACTACAAGAGGATTAAAGTGGAAACATGATACTGATGTTTTCCTTAATTACGAGGAATATGAAGCGATAAATCTTTGTGATTATGAGTTATTAACACAGGAAGAGGCAGCCCGCATGATGAAGGTTTCCCGCCCTACCTTCACCAGGATTTACGAAAGCGCTCGCCGAAAAATTGCCAAAGCCTTTATCGAGGGGCACGATGTACGTTTCATAGGGGGGAATGTTGAAATTATAAGCTGGTACAAATGCGATACATGCAAAATCAGCTTTACATTACAAAAGGATAGCCCTATGGCTTGTCCACTTTGCAAAAACGAATTAATAACTGAAAGTCATTAATACAATGAAAATAGCAATAGCAGCTACCGACAATCATATAGACGCATTTGTTGACCGGCATTTTGGCAGATGTGAATGGTATTGTATTTTCGATACCCAGACCAATAATTATGAATTTATCCCCAACACTGCGTTTAATTTGACAAAAGGTGCAGGATATAAAGCCATTGATTTACTGTTTGGCAAAAGCATCAACGTTGTTATTGCAGGACGATTTGGTTCGAGAGCTATTGAAATGTTAAGAGCAAAAGACATACAAATGATCATACCTGAAAATCAAATTACTATAAATGAAATTCTAAAAAACTGTAAACAAAACAGCAATTAATTTAAATCTTTTATTCACAATTAAAAATCAAAAACCATGGAACAAGAAATTTTTGCTATGCCAAGAATTGGTGATAATGCACCAGCATTTAAAGCTGTAACAACACAGGGAGAGGTCAATTTCCCGTCAGATTATAAAGGGAAATGGGTAATTCTTTTTAGTCATCCGGCCGATTTCACCCCTGTATGTACATCAGAATTCATGACTTTTGCCAACATGGAAGCAGAATTCAAAGAGCTTAACTGCGAACTGATAGGTTTGTCAATTGACGGTCTCTATAGCCATATTGCATGGCTTAGATCCATCAAAGAAAAAATCGAGTTTAAAGGGATGAAAAATATTGAAGTAAAATTCCCTCTAATCGAAGATATTACTATGGAAGTTGCAAATAAATATGGCATGGTTCAACCTGGAGAAAGCAACACAAAAGCAGTAAGAGCAGTATTCTTCATTGATCCGGTTGGTAAGATAAGGGCTATCATTTATTATCCACTTTCACTTGGACGCAACTTTAAAGAGTTAAAACGTGTATTAATCGGGCTTCAAACAGCCGATAAGTTTAACGTTGCTACTCCTGCTGATTGGCACCCAGGCGATGATGTAATTGTACCAACTGCCGGGTCGTGCGGAACAGCACAAGCGCGTGTTGAAGGCAAAGAGGGTGATATGAAATGTTACGACTGGTATTTCTGCACAAAGCCTTTATCAAAGGAAGAGGTATTTAAAGGAATTAAATAGTTATTTAATAATTTAAGTTGATAACCCGTAGCTTACGGAGAATTTTCCGTAAGCTACTTTATGGTTTTTATATGAAAATAGCAATCACATCTACAGGTAATAATCTGAAATCAAACGTTGACTCAAGATTTGGACGTTGTGCTTATTTCGTAATCTACGACACAGTATCACAAGTTACGGAATTTATACCGAATCCAAATCTCAATGTAAATGAAGGCGCCGGACCATCATCGGTTCAATTAGTTGCGAAACACAAAGTTTCTAAAGTATTTTCAGGAGAATTTGGAGGAAAAGTCAAATCGCTTTTCGACAGTTTGAATATTCAAATGGTTGTTATAAAAGAGAATAAAACAATCGAAGAAATTATTGAAATGCAAAATCTTTAAAAAAACAAGGAGGAAATCATGCCTAATTTAGATAAAACTGGACCAATGGGTAAAGGCCCCATGACCGGAAGAAAAATGGGAAGATGCTCAGAAAATCTCCCTGATGAGCAATTTACACCAAGAGGAAACCGCCATAGAAGAGGTATGGGGTTTGGACGCTGTAGTAGCAGAAGAACAGGAATGCAGCGCCGATTTCGTGGAGGAGAATAATAGAATTGATCTGTAATTTAATCCTATTTACAATTCAACTTGAAGGATAAATATCCAGACTAGAATTAAAAAAAATAAAACCAAAGCAAACTTTAAATAAATGAATAGAAAAATTGCAATTCCATTAGAAAATGGAGTACTAAGCCAACATTTTGGGCACTGTCAGAAATTCGCCATAGTCGAAGTAGTCAATAATCAAATTACCGATATTGTGGAAACTACCCCCCCAGAACATGTTCCGGGTCTATATCCACGATGGGTGGCCAAATTTGGAGTAACAGACGTTATTGCAGGAGGAATGGGACAAAAAGCCATTCATCTGTTCAACGAGCAAAATATTAATACATTTGTAGGAGCGCCTGTAAAAACCGCGCGTGAGCTTGTTGAAGATTTTCTGGCAAACAAGTTAGAATTAACTGCTAATTATTGCGATCACAAAGAACACAAGCCTCACGGAAATTGCAGTTAGCAAGTGCAACACTGATTTTGAGTCTGTTCGCATGTAAACCCCAAAAATAATTTACAAAAGGCATTTTAGCCATGCTTGTAAATCATAAGCTAAAATTATGTAACCCACAAAACACATAATCACGTTTTAAATAGACTACAAGCTATCCTAAGCAAACAAGAAAAATCATGTCTTTCTATCTTTTGCTAAAGCAACTAATAATAAGGAGCGCCATAAAAAGGTCATTTAAAAACAGCTTCATGCGAAAATGACTTAACCGTGAATTAAAAATAATATTTATGAAAGTTGCGATTGCCAGTGGTAAAGGAGGAACAGGGAAAACATTACTCTCCGTTCACCTATTCGACAACCTTATGCAAAGTGGCGAGCAGGTTGTTTTAGTTGATTGTGACGCTGAAGAGCCCAACGACATGATTTTTTTTGACGGCAAATTGATAGATGAAGCCGAAGTACTCCAACAAACACCAATTATTGACACCGACAAATGTACTTTTTGCGGAAAATGCCATGAATATTGTAACTATAATGCCATATTTTATTTGCCGCCTGCAAGTATGATTCATGTTATTGATGAGCTATGTCATGGCTGTGGCGCTTGCAACGTAGCATGCAAGTTCGGTGCGATAACAGAGCGGCCTCTCTCTTTAGGAGTTGTACGCAACTACCAGATTCGTCCTAATGCACGAATAGTTGAGTCGCGCATAAAAGTTGGAGTAATGACACCTGTGCCATTAATCAAGGCCGGCCTTAAACAAATCAGAAACGAACCTTTTGTACTGCTTGATTCACCGCCTGGCACTTCCTGCCCTTTCATTCATACAATATTAGATGCTGATTATGTAATTTTGATCACTGAACCTACACCCTTTGGCCTGAGCGACTTAAAACAATCGGTCGAAACATTAAAAACGGTTGGCAAAGCTTATGGTGTCATTATCAATAAAGCGGGCATAGGTGATTCAAATATTTACGACTACCTAAAAAATGAAAATATCGAACTACTAATGGAAATTCCTTTCGATAAAGAAATAGCCTATCACTATTCAAAAGGGGAATTATTAACAGAGTACAATCCCAAGTTACAATCCGACTTAAATAATTTGCTTAACAATATACATAAAAAATATGGAACTAGCAATAATTAGCGGTAAGGGAGGAACAGGAAAAAGTAGTATCAGCGCTGCTTTTACAAGTATGCAACAGCCGGTCATGCTAGCCGATTGCGATGTTGATGCCGCTAATATGTTCATACTGTTTAATCCCACACACGAGGAGGAACAAGTTTATATTGGAGGAGAAAAGGCAATAATAGATTACGACAGATGCAATAATTGCGGTTTATGTATTTCGTATTGCCGTTTCGATGCTATTAAATGTGTAAATAATATTGTCCATATTTTAGAAGAGGTATGTGATGGATGCAAGTTATGCTCACGGATATGCCCGTTCGAAGCAATCTCGATAGTTCAAAATGATAAAAGCCGAATGTATTCAGGCAGCTTCCGCTATGGAAAAATGGTATATGGACGTTTGGCTCCGGGCGAAGAAAATTCCGGCAAGTTAGTTAATATCGTTCGTGCAAAGGCACGTGAAATAGCCAAAAAGCATAATATAGAAAACATAATAATTGACGGACCTCCGGGAATCGGATGTGCTGTCGTGTCCACCATAACAGGAACTGATCATACACTTATTGTTACCGAGCCAAGCGCATCGGCGCTACACGACTTAAAACGAACAATAGATATCTGCAATAAATTTAACTTGAAAATATGGGTAACAATTAATAAAGCTGACATAAATCCGGATATGACAGAGCACATAATACAATATTGTAAAGAAAACAACATCGCCATTGCAGGTCTTATTCCATTTGACAAATCGGTGGTAGAGGCTATGGTTCAATGTAAGACCATCATAGAATATCGTCCTGAATCTTTAGCAGCAAAAGCAATAATAACTATTTATAATAATATTTTAGGCTAATGAGCAAAGGCAAAATACATATTTATACCGGTAACGGCAAAGGTAAGACTACGGCCGCGATTGGATTAGCTGTAAGAGCTGCCGGCGCAGGAAAAAGAGTTTTTATTGGCCAGTTTGTAAAGGGGATGCACTACAATGAACTAAATGCTTTAAAACTGATCCCAAACATAACTATCCGACAATACGGTCTTGACTGTTTTATAAAAAATCAACCTACAGACAAAGATATTGCAGCAGCTCTGAAAGGATTAGAAGAAATTAAAACAATCACTACTTCCAAAGAATATGACGTGGTAATCCTTGACGAACTTTGCATAGCTCTATATTATAAATTATTCGACGAAGAAGAAATTATTAAGCTGATAAGATCAAAGACGGAAAGCATTGAAATGATTATCACAGGGCGATATGCTTCGGAACGACTTATCTCTGAAGCCGATCTTGTAACTGAAATGAAAGAGATCAAACATTATTATAATAACGGCCAGTCAGCGCGCAAAGGGATAGAATATTAATCCCGGATCAAGTATTTGGCAAAGCTTAAACAATTAAGCGTTTATAATCAATACAATCAGAACCTTACTGAAGAAAATGCGAAATTGGCACTATCCTTATAAAAACAATGATACCCCCTAAAAGCGCTTTCTGATGATTAATTCGGGTTCAATAATCTTAAAAATCACAATTTCCCCTCCCACTCCTTTATAAATCTTTCTAAATACTTTACAAGGTAGCGATGACGATCTTTGGCTATCTTTTTACCGGTTGTGGTATTCATCATATCTTTAAGTAGCAGCAACTTTTCATAAAAATGATTTAATGTTGGAGAATCACTCTTTTGATAGTCCTCTTTTGTCATCTTTGTTTTTGGAGGAGAGTCGGGATCGTATAGTGGCCTGTTTTTAAATCCTCCAAAGTTAAATGCACGTGCAATGCCTATTGCACCAATTGCATCCAACCGATCGGCATCTTGCACTACCGCCAGCTCCTTAGAATAAAAAGCAGGCTTATCAAAGCTGTTTTTAAAGGATATATTTCTGATTATGCTGACAACGTGTTCGATAGTTGCTTTTTCCACCCCTATTTTCAAAAGAAATTGCTCGGAAAGATACGGCCCGATCTCCTCATCATTATTGTGAAATTTTGAATCGGCTATATCATGTAATAAAGCTGCCAGCTCAACCACCAGAATATCTACCTTTTCTTTAACAGCAATATGTTTAGCCATTCTCCAAACACGGTAAACATGCCACCAATCATGCCCACCCTCACACCCCCGAAGGCGATCTTTAACATAATAGGCCGTCTGATTGATGAATTCTTGATATTTTACAGATTCAGACACTACAATTTTCATTTTTAAAAATACAAATGTACAAAATGAGAGATCAATAGATTGGCGAATAAGCCATTATTATTAAAATCTTAAAACTTGTTTAAAAGTGGTCTATACCTACGCCGTAATGAAAGGGATAAAACAATGGCAAAGAATTATTAAATTTTTATGGTAAGAATTATCTTTTTTCTGACCTATGCTCTTGCTTTCACCTAAATTTTATACTATCTTTGGGCCGATTTCTAAATAGAAGTTTTAAAAATGATGCATTATGAAAACAAAATCACTAATCAAAAAATTCGGGATACTGTTTTTAGTTCTACTATTAATACAAAGCTTACATTTACTCCATGGCCAAAATCCAATCAAAAAAGGAACGCCTCTTTCAAAGGATCTTGTAATAGATATTCAACCCGTTGTGGCACCCAATCTCCCAGAAAGTTCGGGAGCAACCTACTATCCAACGGTTTTACCGGGGGAACCAGGGGATGCCTATTTAGATGTTAACTGGAACTCCGGCCTTGTAATTATGAAAGATCAAAGTGAGATTGAATTGCCCCAGATGCGTTATAATATCCTCACACAACAGATTCAATTTGTACGGGATACTGAAATACAAGCCATTTCAAATCCGCAAGAGGTTAGCTTAATCAGAATTAACGATAAGGTATTTATTTACGATGAGTTTATTACGGACGGAGTACGTCGTTCTGGCTACCTTGAATTATTGGAAGATGGGAGTTGCAAGCTTTTACGCAGATGGATAGCCAGCTATAAACAAGTAGATGAGCTAACAGGCGAAGAGACAATTTACCGGACCCAAAGATACTTTTTTCAGTTTGATGGAGGCGAAATAGGTGAAGTTAAAACTAGCTCGGCAGCGTTTTGCGAAACATTTGGCAAGCATGGCAATGAATTGAAAAAGTTTATGAAAGAACAAAAATTGAAGGTGCGAAACCCACAACATCTCAGATCCTTAGTATCATATTACAACATGATTGCCACTAAGTAAAAAAGAGAGCCGGAGCATTACAATTGTGTATATTTTAATGCAAGATTCTTCGACTTTTCAACAGGATATTTGAGAGCGTTTTTTTTAATTTTATCCAAAATAATCTCTTTGACATCAAACTTGAATCTGTCAGCCAACAACAATGCATACATCAACACATCGGCAAGTTCATCGGCTACAAATTCCCTTTCTATATTGCCTGTTTCAGCAGGCGATTTCCAAAGAAATAATTCGTTTAGCTCACTTGCTTCGATAGAAAGAGCCACTGCAAGGTCTTTTGCATTATGAAACTGTTCCCAATTGCGTTCGTCTCTGAAAGCAACTATATGATTGATGATTTCTTTTATACCATCCATTATTCTAATTTTTTGCTAAAAATAGTAATTACGCAAAACATCAATTTCGGCATTGATTATCTTTGCTTCTTTAATAAAGCTGATAGTAAATGGCTAATATTATTAGTGTAAACATATCAGAAAAAAAAGGTACAGTTAAAACGACGGTATCAGAGATTATCCTCAACGAGTATAGAGTAGTGGGTGATGCTCACGTAGTTGATTGTAACAGGCAATTAAGTCTTTTAGCTGTGGAGAGTGTAAAAAAATGGAGCAAAAAGTCGGGGAGCAAGGTGAGTTTTGGAGTATTAGCCGAAAACATCACACCTGAAGGCGTCCAACGTAGTGAAGTTCATATCTTGTCCCTCTTATTATCTATAATATGCAGTTGACACGCACTGAATAATACTTTTATAATCATCCGGCATGAAAAGACTTCTTGTGAAAATAATGATATTCTCCATACTATTTCAACTAACGGCAGTTGCATCGGCACAGCAATACTTTGTCGTGCAGAAAAAAGGAAAGCTCAAAAACTTTAAATACATCAGTGGTGATTACATTTACCTTGAAACAAAAAGAGGCGAATTTAAGTTGTCGGGAAAAATAACACAGATCAACGATACAAGCCTTGTTATCAATAAAACTTCGGAAATTGGGTTAAACGATATTGGTGTTATTTTCAGACCGAATGGATTAATACACGGGTTTTCTAATCTTTTTTTTATTCAGGGAGGGGCTGCTTATTTTTTTATTGCCGGCGCCAATGCGTTGATCAACAATGAATCTCCAATAATTGACAAGTCAACACTGCTTATTAGCGGTTCGATGATTGCAACTGGCTTTGCAATTAAACCATTCATTACCCGAAAACTAAATGTCAAAGAAAAGTGGGAGGTAAAAATTCTTAATTTTGATGAGTTTAAAAAAGAGTAATTATGCCTAAGATTTTTATTGTTTCTGACGGTACCGGTCGCACGGCAACTCAAGCTCTTAATGCTGCCATTACCCAGTTTCCGGGCCATAATTTAGAAACCATAATACGAAACGATGTTCGCTCGAAAGAACAGATTGAGGAAGCGGTGAAAGAGGCTTCCGAGACTAAAGCATTTATTGTTCATACATTGGTTTCTAATTCCTTACGTGATTTTATTATCACTACAGGCAGAACCTATAATGTTGAAACTATTGATTTAATGGGTCCTTTGTTAGCGAGGCTCTCAGAAAAACTAATGCACTCCCCCACCGAAAAGCCAGGGCTTTTCAGTGAAATTAATAAAGAGTATTTCAAACGAATTGACTCTATGCAGTTTGCTTTTCATCACGATGATGGCCAGCATCCTGAAGAGTTGCATAAAGCTGAAATTGTGCTGCTCGGCGTTTCCAGGACTTTTAAAACGCCACTAAGCATCTATTTTGCCTTTAAAGGCTGGATGGTGGCTAACGTGCCTATCGTACTAAATCAACCCCCTCCTAATGAAATTTTTCAAATACCTCCTGAACGCGTTTTTTGCCTAACAGCTTATGCCTATAACCTCTCTACACTTCGTCAGGTAAGACTTGAACATCTTGGCTCGGGCGCTGCCAATTATGCAACATTACAACATGTAAATATGGAACTTAATTACGCAAGATTTATCTTCAGTAAACAACCCTTATGGCCGGTAATTACAGTAACGAACAAACCAATAGAAGAAATTGCAAGCGAGATCCTTGCTATCAAAAAAGCCAAAATTGCCAGTTTGGAAACAGATTAACACACTTCAATCCCTCTTAAACAAATTATGCGCTCTTATTTTAAACTTTATATTGCCCTGTGTTTGAGTATCTTTATTAATGGCGGCTGTACATCTGCCGGAAGTAAAATGTCAGCACAGCAACCCGATAGCACTAAAAACCTTCTTGAGAAGTTTTTGTCATCCAAATCATTGGCTCACTCTACCGTTGCTATAAAAATAATTGACCTGCAATCAAATGAAGTATTAGTTTCACATAATGAATCTTTAACGGTTGTGCCAGCTTCAGTACAAAAAATATTTATAACGGCAGCCGCTTTGGAAACCTTTACTCCTTATCATACCTTTTCTACTATCCTTTCGTATTCGGGTGAAATTGACAAAGGGGACGTATTGCATGGTGATTTATACATTATTGGCGGAGGCGATCCGACCTTTGGAAGCCCCTATTTTGGCGATAACTATGGAAATGTGATCAACAGACTTAGCGATGCAACAAAAGCTGCCGGAATAAAAAAGATCAATGGAAATATTATTGGGGATGCCTCAATATTCGGAGAACCAAATATTCCCGGTACATGGATTTGGGAAGATATTGGTAATTATTTTGGAGCTATCCCATCAGGATTAAATATTTATGACAACAGTTATGAAATAGCGTTCAGGTCGAAAAAAAAGCCAGGAACCCCTACAACCATCCTCAGAATTACTCCTGAAATTACCGGTTTAGCGTTTGAAAATCACGTAATCTCTGCTAAAGATAATCGTGATAATGCCTGGATATTTGGTTCGTATCTGGATAATAAACGGGTGATAACCGGCGCCATACCAGCCGGAGAAGAGAATTTTATTATCAAAGGAGCTATTCCTGATCCGGCAAAATTAGTAACAGAGCAGCTTGCCGAAAAATTAAAAACGAATGGCATAGCAATTACCGGAAATACCCACTCCTCTTTTTCAGCATCTTCGAAAATTCAAAAGAGAACATTACTTGAAATAAAATCGCCGAATTTGGCAGACATTATTAATAAAACAAACTCAAAGAGTGTTAATCTATATGCCGACGTGCTATTGATGCATTTAGCCGCCACTGCCGGAAAACCATCGCTAACAGAGGGAGGTAAAATTTTAAAATCGTTCTGGAAAGATAAAGGAATGCATAGCGAGGGTATATTCTTGATGGATGGAAGTGGAAGCTCAAGATCTAATGGAGTTACAGCAGATCAGATAGTTTTTGTTCTGAAATATATGAATGACAGTCATTATTCCGAAATATTTCAAGAATCATTAGCAACTGCAGGCGTTTCAGGAACATTGAGGAATTTTGGAAAAGGCTCATCGTTAGAAAGTAACTTTTATGCGAAATCCGGATCAATGGCAAGAATACAAAGTTATGCAGGATATCTCACAGTCGCCTCCGGAAAAAAGTTGGCGATAGCATTAATCATCAACAATTTCGATGACGAACCGGCAATTATTAAAAATCAAATTAAGGATTTTTTAATAGAGGTTTACCAAAATCTTTAATATTGAGATCAGTTAGCTCGCTTGTTTTTTATTTCAACAAAACAACATTTTGCAGATTTATATATTAATACACAAGATGAATTAAAACGGAAAAATTATGGAAATTACCAACTGGGCGGGCAATTATCAATAATGTTATCACTTATCCAAAATGGACTGCTAATAGCGACTTTTCCATCAGATATTTTAAAAAAAATCCTTTTCAGGGCAATTCACCCTTTGCCATCTCATACAGATTGGCAAAATTCATTTAGCCAAAAGAGGCTACTCCAAATTTCACACTAACTTTGAAGACAAAATTTTGATAACATGACGAGCGAAAAATTCTATTCCAAAGCGCTTGAAGCTAATCTTGCCGAAACCCGCTATAAGGATATAGTTATACCAAAGCATTTGCAGGACTTTATTGCCCTGTCCGCAAAATATTATGGCATTAATAAGCGTGCACAGGAGTGTATTATAGAGTATTTACACCCTTTCAGCAATCGTCTTTTTGTTGTAGAACAGCTTCGTGAGATTTTGATTTCCGATTTTTGGTTCTACTCATCGCTTCCTGAAGCCAACAACGCATTTAGCGTACTTATCATGCTGTATAATGAGATCCTGACAACGTGCGAACAGGAAGAGATTGGAAAAATCATCGTAAAAACATTGCTTGAGTTTATTAATCTCATAGTGAAAGAGAAAAAAACAGAACTTTTTCCGGCCATTCACCATAGCCTTAAAGCGCTTTACGATAACCTTGACAACAACGAAAAAGCTTACATCATTAACACGAGATATTTCGCTAAATTTTTAGATACTGTAGTTGTCATTCCCGAATTTGAAGAAGAGGTTATCACACTTACAAAAGATGTTTATCGTAACAACTTAATGTTTTGGCGCGAAAGCACACAAATAGAGAGCTGGTATGAAGAAAAGAAAGACCTGCTCGTTGACGATTTCAAAACTATTTTTGTTAAGGCCGGTGATGACTGGTTCAACGAATTATTGGGCAGGCTAAATACAGCCGACACATGGGAGAAGCTTAACACCGGCTTTCCGGGATTTGATGATATGGCCGACCATTTTGCAGCGTTAGTCAACAATTTAGATAGTTTTATTGATAAGTTTTTCTATACATTTTATCTTTTACACCTGCCAGGCATGCAAAGTAAAAAAGATAGATTGATATGGAGCATAAATAAAGTGCTACAAAATGCTGTAAATGAGATAGAGACTGAGAAACTATTCAATTTTGTTGACTGGATTTTTACCCTTTGCCAAGAGCTAAGCGCTGAGCATACTTCAGCCGTATTGGATGTTATATTGACTTTGGGTAAACGAATCGTTGATCGCGATGAAACGGAAGATAGACAATACATAAATTATTTTGAAAAAAAGCTTATTGATTTTGGTTTCGAAACACCCGGTATTGTTTATGTGAACAAGGATTGGCAAATCAATGTTAACGAAAATCACATAAAAAATATACGCGTTTGGCTTGAACTGATCGAATATCCGCAGACAGTAATGGAAAAACTTCTCTCGGCCTTGATCGTCAACCTTAAGTTGGGAGGGATTTTTATCAGCGATACTGATCTATTCCAGCGAGAAATCACTAAGGTTCTCAATTCCAACATATCTCCCTTTTACAAAAAGGTTAAAGAGCTTACGCGAATTTTCCCTGTTTACTTCCACGAGATCGGCGCCGAAGGCGAAATCCGAAATGTAACTACAAATATGGATGAGATCAATGAGCGGAAAGATAAGCTGGTGCATTTTCTGCGTAAGCAAGTGCATACCGAAAGTAATAATACACTTATTGACCTTACCCGACGTGTTTTCAAATTTTGGTGCGATGGGAATAAAGATGCTCTTGAGCCTTTCGTGCCGAAAGATGTGTTTGATTCAATTGACCTGAAAAGCGACTATTTTATCACAATCCATAAGCTTGCAAATAAGATGCTTAGTATGTCGGCAATGACGTACGCCACTTTGTTCGAAGTAGAACCACGGCTTTTTGAAAAATTGATTGAGCGCCTACCTCAGGAACACCAAAAAGATATCCACCGGCTGGAATGTATATATGCGCTCTATGCATTGCTAAAAGAGAAATACTCATTCGAAACCTTGGATATTATCTCAATTCTCAGAAGATACTCATTTATTGAAGCATCTGAGATAACTCTTTTCGATAATGCAATGAAAGAAGAAGATTTTGACGCTGCACTAAAATTGATCTATCATTTTATGGAACAGCTTAAAAAAATCATATTCAATCCGGAAACAACTCAAGCATGGGAAAACATATACCACAAACGACATATTGCCATTGGAATTCCCTCGATGTACGGAACATATCGGGAGCCTAAATTTGAAGCAATAGGCCTTACATTTAGACTTGAAAATATTGCTACAAGGCTGATGGAAAAAATTGTGGATCGAATTAATCTTGAATATGTATCGGCCAAAACGCTTAAAAGGATATTGCAGATTCTTGAGTTTTTCAAAGAAGGCTTGGAATTGGATGGAATATATAATCAAGGGTTTAATTCAAACCTTGATATGTATCGCTATTCATTGACTTCAGGAAGTTTTTCGCTGCAACAACACATTAATATTTTTCAATTTATTGCCGAAAACGTAAAAGTAACAATTGATAAATATTTTCTGCGCTCTTATGAATATCCGCTGAAGGTAATTATTCCTCAACTCTTTTTTAATGGCATCAACTATAGCGAAAAAGAGAAAATGAAAATCATTACGATGAAGTCAGAGGAGTTTTTCAGGGATATTATCAGTCAGGCATTTCTCGTTCAGCCTTTAGATAATCTGATATCGAGAGTTTTAAATTCGCTTCACAACATGGTTGACAAATACCCTTCGGAACTGATCAACGATGTAATGTCCTACAACTCCGATCTGGTAATCAGCCCTATATATCAGGAAACAAAAAATATTGATAACCAAATATTTCTTGGGTCTAAAGCATTTTTTCTTAAAAAGCTATATACTTCAGGGTTCCCTGTACCGCCAGGTTTTGTGTTAACTACTGAGGTTTTCCGTCGTCGAAATGCTATTTCCAATCATCAGGAGATCAAAAAAGAGATGAACGACCTTATAATGCAACACCTGCAACGGCTCGAAAAAATAACGGGACAGGAATTCGGCAATTCCGAAAACCCATTATTGCTCTCGGTACGCTCAGGAACAGCTATTTCAATGCCTGGAGCAATGGATACCTTTCTTAATGTAGGTTTGAATGACGAAGTTACTGAAGGATTGAGCAAGAAACATAATTTTGGCTGGACATCGTGGGATTGCTATCGAAGGTTTTTACAAAGCTGGGGGATGGCAAACGGTATCAGTAGGGATGTTTTCGACGACATTATGAGAACTTATAAAAAACGCCATGACGTTGACCTGAAGATGTATTTCAAACCTGAAACTATGAAGGAGATCGCTATGGCATATCGTAAAGCATTGGATGATCATCAGGTATATTTTGAACAAAATCCGATAAAGCAACTTGAATACACTATTAATTGCGTTTTCGATTCGTGGGATTCCGATAGGGCCAAAGTGTACCGAAAGCATATGAATATTGCCAACGACTGGGGAACGGCGGTGATCGTTCAAAAGATGATACTCGGAAATTTAAACTACACCTCAGGAACAGGAGTGGTATTTACTCAAAACCCGCACCGACAAAGGCCAGGAGTGCATCTGTACGGCGACTTTAAATTGTGCAGCCAAGGTGAAGACATCGTTGCAGGACTTGTAACACCGCTACCGGTTGGAGAAACTCAACGACAATACCAACAAATAGAGGGTGAATCATTGCAAACAAAACTACCGGAAATATATAAACGGATTCATAAAATAGCTGTGGAGATGACCGAAAAGCATGGTTATAGCCCACAAGAGATTGAATTTACATTCGAATCGGAAAATCCTGACGATCTCTATATTTTACAAACACGTGATCAGGATTTTAATCAGCCTGCAAAAATTAACGTATTTAGTCATTCGAGCCATCAGATGAAGTTGGTTGGACGCGGCATTGGGATTGGAGGCAGCGCCATGAACGGAATAGTAGCAATTGATAACAACGACTTGATCGCTTTAAATAAAAATTTTCCTGGCGAAAAATTAATACTTGTCCGGCCAGACACTGTACCGGACGATATCGGAATGATTTTCGAGTGCGACGGCCTACTGACAGCCAAAGGAGGGGCAACATCCCATGCTGCCGTAACAGCAGTACGATTAGGAAAAACATGTGTAGTAAATTGCACCGATATGGTGGTTAACGATATCCTAAAAGAGTGTGTAATAAACGAATTCGTTTTTAAACCTGGCGATAAAATCGCGATTGATGGATATAATGGCAATATATTTAAAGGTCATTACCCGATAGAAACTACCGAAATAAGAACTATGCTGTAATAATAAAATATTATTGCTCAGGCAGTGAAGATGAAGCAATATTGGGAGCATTGCCCGAAATGAGTAAACCCAGATTTAACAACTCCTGTTCAATTAATAAATCCAACCCATGCAATAAAGATTGCCGATTCTCCCGCACAAGAAGCTGAAGAGCATGATATTCAGGAAAATCCTCTAAAAAGCTAACATTTTGCGCTCCTAAAAAATTATTGATCTGAAGATTGAACATAAACAGGTCATTCCATTGACCAAGCCTGTCGCCAATCATACGCAAATTACTTAAATCGTACTTACCAAAAACATTGTCCGGAAAACAATGTGCCAAGAACTGTAATACAAAAAACAATTGTTTTACTTGTTTTCTGAGTTTGTGCACGTAGTCTTCATTTTCAATCAATAAAAGTAAGTTGCTAATATTTTCTGTTTTCTTAATAATAAACGCTATGCTATCTCTTTCAGGATCAACACGATATTTAGCATTAGCAACTCTTTTTTCCAACACCGAAGGCTTATCAAAAGAGGTAGGTTCAATATGTGTAACTAATGCCTGTAAATTATCTAAGAGATACTTTTCTTGTTTATTAATATGATGTTGCAGATGCTCGAAATCATAGCTAAGTTTTTCTTTATAGTTGTTTAAAATTAGATGTTGGAGCTGCACATCTCTTAATTTCCCTGAATGAAAGAAGATATCTTTTACAAGTTTAAAAAAAGTATCGCGTAAAGTTATCGGGTAGTTAATACTCTTTTTTAGTTTATGTACCGCATTGATTTTTTTTACTGCAACACGCATCTGATGAATAGCTTGTCTGTCAAATTTTATAAGGGTAGTATGATAATAATCTCTGAATACTTTTACCTGATCGTAAAAAAATTCCGATAAATCAGGATAACTGAGATTATTGGCAGATGACCTCTTCATATTTACAAAACGCTTTCTAATAGATTTATTATAAAAACAACAGGTTTTACTTAATTTGCCATTTTTAGTTATGTTTTTTTCCAGATCGCTTTTTATTCTAAAGTTTTTAAATGGCGATCTGTAATAAAGTTTAAGCCATATACATATTAAAAGTAATTCTAAAAAAAAATAATGAAAATCTGAAAGATAACCCGAATCTTAGCACTTATAATACTTTTTCAAAACTGAAAAGACACCTTCATTAACCTCATTTTTCAGAAACATAAAATTTTATGCATTTAATTACAGCTACAATTAGATTAAATGTTGATTTAAATAGGATATAATTTTATTTCTCTGGCGATATTTTTAGATTTTATCTCTTTTTATCACATTTACAGCAATTGTACAAAAATCTAAGCGGAGGCGCTTATGAAACACGCTAATTACTTTTTAAACCGGCTTTTTGCCGAATGTTATTACCTCCTTAGGCAAAGATTTCTTCTTTTTACCCATCTTACCTACAACAGCATCGCTTGGGATTACGATCTTTATCCCGACCTGATTATTGGCCGTTGCGGCGTGGATAATGAAACCCAGGTGCTAAATGTGATGGATAAATTAGTTGATTTTGAAAGAATTATTAATTTTGATGTTTAACAATCTAAAAAAATAAGATATGAAAAAATTTACTTTACTTATTACTTTGCTGCTTTTTGTAGTTTGTTCTTTTGCACAAAAAATAACAAGAGGGCCGGATGTTGGGGAAATCTATTTCCTTGGGCCTACTACAACGATCTTACAGGGTGCCATTTACCACTCTACTGATTTTGGGGAAACAGCTATTTGTATGGATAGTGTTTCTGCTTTGAGTAATACTTTAGTTGCGATGACTGCTGATAAAACACCCGGTAGTTTATACTTTAGTACAATGGGGGGGGGGCTTTATTATTCAGACAGTTACGGTAATTATAATACGTGGACGTTACATCAAGGAGGTATTTCGAATAAAATTAACAGTGGCAGAAATGATGGTGAAATTTTTAACAGGATAGGTTCTCATAGTATCAATTATGGTTTAAATTTTACAACTCATAGTTGTCAAGGTTTTTTTGGTTCAACAAAAGCTGCTGAAATTGACAATTCTAATGATATTGCTTATTGCATATCATACGACTATGAAATTAATGACACCTTATTTTTTTTCATTTCATATAATAATTATGATGACCTTGAAGTGAAGCATAAGTTCAATTTTCACTGGAGCAATGAAGTTTTTATAAGCAGAGAGAATGATGCTGGTACATTATTCTTATGCAATACAACTTTAAAAGAATTGTATTTTTCTGACAATTATGGCGAAAGCTGGACTCTTAAAAATTTATTTACCTGCCCTAATCTACCAATTAAAGGTATTACAGGTGGAAGGCAGGATGGAGAGTTATATTTACTTGTTGAATATTTGCAAATGATGGGGCAACGCCGCCATGTTTACATTTATCACAGTTTAGATTATGGGGAAACATTCACTATTTATCACCCTGTTTCTATTGGCCCAGACCCTATTTATGCGGATTTTATTGCAACAGACACTTTAGTAGAACCAGGTGATACTGTTCAGTTCACTGATTTATCAAACGATGCAGAAACATGGGAGTGGGATTTTGAGAATGATGGAACCATTGATTCTTATGAACAAAATCCAATACATATTTATCAGGACACAGGATATTATACTGTTAAACTTTCAATTAGCGGAGCAGGCGGGATAATCCAGGATTATGGGATTAGAAATAATTATATACATGTGAAAAATCTTACAAGTATCTCAAACAAAACAAAGGAAAACATTATAATCGTATATCCGGTACCTTCAAAAAACCATCTGACCATAGAATCGAAAAGTGACATAACCGGGATTTCAATTTTTGATTTGAATGGCTTGCTGATAGAAGCATTCTACCCCCCGAATTTCATAGAGCAAAATAAATTAATTGCTTTATCATTCTATCACTATAAGTCTGGTGTTTATTTAATCAAAATCGAAACAGCTCAAAACTCACACCTAAAAAAAATCGTAATAAACCACTAAAAACAAAAAAAAACGAAAACTACTACATTATTTATCTTATTTTTTTTTGCATTTCAAACGACTTATCCACAGACATGGATTGAATTTACTACAAGTGAAAGCACGAAAACATTCTATGAACTATTGACGTCCACCGACACAATTGTTGAGTTTAAAATAGTTGTCCCTGGGATGTTTTCCACTGTTATTGATACTTTTAACAGGGTTCAAGTAACAGGGCATACAAGGATGGATTCTGTTGGATACCCCGAAATTCCGATAATATCATACCTGGTTGCTATCCCAACCTGTGATAGTGTAATCATGAATATTGAACTTTTTGATTCGATAAAATATTCAAACGTAAACATCTACTCTGCACCGGAACTTATACCGGATACAACAGTTGAAGGTAATATAGCTTTAATTGAACAGTTTGCGTATAACTGTACGGTCTATGAAACGGATGCCTGGTTTCCCGGTACTGTAGCTGAAACTATTGATAAGGGAGCCATTAGAGCACAGGATGTTATACGAGTCTTATTTTATCCCATACAATTTAATCCTGTGAAAAAGGAAATTTGGGCTTATTCGCAAGCAAAGGTTACATTAACTTTTATGAATGCATCAGGGTCAATCCAGAAAAATGTTGGGATATTTAACGAGGTTGTGGGTAACACGCTTATTAATTATAACTCAAACGGATTAAACGCTTCAGTGAGTTGCGGTGCTGGATTGACAGATACAGGATTTGTTTACCGTGATAGTTTGTTAGTTGGGCAGAAAATAGGTAATAAATGTGATTATTTAATTGTTACACCTGACGAATTTTTTTATAATGAAGATATTTTAAACCTTGCCATTCACAGGTCTGGATTTAATGGATTTGATGTAGCAATAATTACTACATCTACTATTAATGGCAGCTTGTTGCGGTATATTGACCTCAATTACATCGAAGGGTCTTACTGGATTTTAGAAGGCAGAATCGTTGAACGAATTGGTAATACTACTGTCTATATGCTTCCCGAACCAGTTTACGTTATTGATATTTACGAAGGAGGACCGTTTCGGTGTTATTATGATGATTCATTTGGACTATACAACCCTACTCCAACGATTCCCTGCGATTACACTACCAACATAAACAGCGAACTATCAATGTCTTTGCAAGTGTTTCCTAATCCATTCAACGATTTCATGACAGTGGCTTGCAGCGAAAGCAATTGTCTGACAGTAATATACGACACCAGAGGTCTTTTAAGATAGAGAGGATTTCTTTTTTCAAACACTTATGTAATTGACCTGCAAAACCTCGAATCCGGGATCTATTGCCTCCTACTTTATTCTAACAATAAAATCATTTCCCAAAATATTATAAAATTATAAACTATGAAATCTATTTAGTCAATAATCGTGATTTGTGGATAAAGTTACTTTTCGGGACTATTTCAAGATTTTAATCTCAATTTTACTTTCCAGCTTTATATCCTTCAATTCCCTTATCAAGAAATGCTAAGAACTCATCAATATTAGTGTTGAAGCCATAAGGCTCGGCCAGCCTATTTTCATCATTGTTAAGCAAGACGTAATAGGGCTGTGAATTAACGCCATAATTACGTGCTTGAAAATCACTCCATTTTGCTCCTACACTTTTTATTTTCCTCTGTTTGCCACCAAAGTCCGATACATACTGCTCATCAATTGGCAATGCGGTTCTTTCATCAACATACAGCGAAATAATTATATACTCTTCAGCAAGTCGTTGCAATACCCTTTGGTCGCTCCACACCGACTGGTGCATTTTTTTGCAGTTAGAACACCCATGCCCTGTAAAATCAAGAAAAACAGGTTTATCAACAGTTTTGGCATATTGCACTCCTTCATCATAATCTAAAAACATTGTAAGCCCGTAAACGCCCTGTTTTGTTTTAAAACTACTGTAATCCCCTGTTAAAGTCAGTGATGTTGAACTTGAGCTTTGCCCTGCACTTTGCAAGTTATATTCTTGTGTGGTCATTGACGGAGTAAAAGCGCTAATTGCATTTAACGGAGCGCCCCACATGCCCGGTATTAAGTAAACGACAAAAGAAAATGTTACTATCACAAAGAAAAGACGTGTAACAGATATGTAAGGAACATCGCTATCGTTCGAAAATTTAATTTTTCCAAGTAGATAAAAACCCATCAATGTAAACAACGTAATCCATATAGCAATAAACGTATCTCTGCTAAGCAGCCCCCATTGTCCTACAGCATCGGCTACTGATAAAAACTTCAATGAGAAAGCCACTAAAATAAAAGCTAAAACTACCTTTACCGAATTAAGCCATCCACCCGATTTTGGCAGATTGCCTAACATTGATGGGAAAATGGCAAGTAACGAAAAAGGAACGGCAAGCGCCGTGGCAAACCCAGCCATACCTAACATTGGCGACAGCCAACTACCACTAACTGCCGCCTGCACAAGCAAAGTGCCAATAATAGGGCCGGTACACGAAAATGAAACTAAAACCAAAACAAAAGCCATCAGGAAAACTCCGATCAACCCACCGCTCGACTCTGCTTTACTGTCCATTTTGTTTACCCAACTTGAAGGAAGAGTAAGCTCAAAAGCGCCAAAAAAGGCTGCCGCAAAAACTAATAGCAAGAGGAAAAAGAAAATGTTAAAAATTGGGCTTGTAGCCATTTGATTAAGCTTATCGGAGCCGAAAATTAATGAAATACCCATGCCAAGAGTTACATATATAATAATTATTGAGATCCCATAAAAAATACCATCGCGCCTACCTTTTGACTTACTTCCCGAACTCCTAAGAAAATAACTTACCGTCATTGGGATCATCGGAAAAACACATGGCGTAATCAAGGCCAGCAAGCCACCAATCAAACCGACAACAAACATATACCAAACGCTTTCGGAAGTTCTATCTTTATCAGTTCTAATCTGGTTACCTCCTGCTGGTACTGTCTTAGCAACTGCCTCATCGCCATTTTCATTAAAAGAAAATTTAAAATCTACCTCTGTAGGAGGAAGACATTTTTCATTATCACAACACATATACTCGAGGAAACCATCAATAACGAGAGGTTCGGATGTCAAAAGTCGAATCTCACGGGTAAACTCTGCTTGTTTTTTAAAAAGCAGCAATTTCATTTCAAAAATCGGATCATCTTTTTCTTCAGGAACAGGTTCTACAAAATTTACACGAAAAATTTTACTTCCATCCCCGTCAAAACCTTCCTCCTCTTCAATTTCAACATCATCAACAAATTCAAATCCTTCGATTTTATTAAAATAAAAAGAGGTCTTTATAGGGCCGCCATCCTGTATATTTTGAGAATACAAATACCAGCCATCCTCAATAGTAGCGGTAAACTGGAGTATCGCATTATTGGAGCTTGTCATTTTGCTCTCATAACTCCACTTGACAGGATCTGCAAGCTGTGCTTTAATCTGAAGCGACAGGCCTAATAATAAAGCTAATAAAAAAAAGCTTCTTAGTTGTAATGTTTTAAGAATAGGATTAATTGTCATAATAAAAATTCTTGTTTTAAAAATAAGCCGCAAAAGTAATACTTTGGATTATGTACCTCTCATATTTATTTAAAAGGAAAACAATAAATCGCTTTAGCATCACTTTTAATGGAGAGTTAAATTTTTATTGGTATTTAACTACGGATCAGGTTAATTTGAAAAATATCTTTAGTTGAAGGGGTTATCTTAAACCTATCGTCGGCTCTATAACCAATCACCCATATAATGTTGCCGGCTGACGTCAATACGAAAATGTCAGATTTTTCTATTGTGGTTAATTTCAAATCAACGAAAAAATCGGACAATTTTTTCTTTCCACCTAATCCTAAAGGGTAGAAATAATCACCTCTTATAGGCCGTCTTATTTCAAGTGGAAAGGTGAGTTTTTCCCAATCAAATTGCTCAATATCAGGATTTGTTACCGGTTGCCAATTCGCTGTAAAAGGCTTTTTTTCGAAAACAAGACGTACCGGTTCAAATATCTCAGAATCATCATTTGCAACAAAACAAGGTGTATCTTTATTAATCTTTTTATCTGAACGGGGAAAAATAAATAGAAAATCCCTATCGAGGCAGGCACGGTGAGATGAGGAGTAAAATGTTTTGCCGCTAATTCCTGATATCGCATTAGCTATCATCAAAATATTTTTACTGTTAAAATCAAATCCCTTGAGTATCTCAAATAACACAAAAACTAAAGGTTGATGATCCTTAAGCCCTTTCAGATCAACTTTCCAGTATCCTGATTCTTTTATGAGTAATTCATCATGTATCTGTTGTAGTTTATCATTCAGAAAAACTTCTGTCTGAGTAAGGTTAAAAAAAGTATTACTAAAGCCAGTTCTAAAATCTTTTTTTGCTTGTATCAGCGCTGGTAGGACGTAGTGTCTAATGGAATTACGCAAATAGTCAGTATGCAGATTTGAGCTGTCAATTCTGTAATTAAGACCATGTTCGAGGGCAAAAGCCTCAATTTCTTGCCTATTGGCAAAAAGTAACGGCCGAATGCAATTTTTATGTTTTGGCCTTATCCCACGCAAACCTGAAACTCCTGTGCCGCGTAAAAGGTTGATAAAAAATGTTTCTATTTGATCATCAAAGTGATGGGCGGTGGCATAAAGATCAAATTTTTGATTTTTTATTAAATCTTCAAACCATTTATAACGCAATTCTCGCGCTGCTTGCTGAATAGAAATTTTATGAGTTTTTGCCCAATCAGCAGTTCGAAAATCAGCCAAAAAAAAAGGAACTTTAAGTTGTTCTGCCATTTTCTTAACAAACTGAGCATCCATATCGCTCTCCTCTCCTCGCAAATGAAAGTTGCAATGGGCTATACCAAATCTAAACCTTGATAGTTCGAACAACTTGGATAATACAACCGAATCAACCCCGCCACTAACAGTAAGCAAAACCTTTTGTCTCGGCTGTATTAACTCGTTTTCTTTTATGTACTGACGAAATCTTTTTATCATAACACAAAGTTAGGATGAATTTATTGATAGAAAAATTCAAACATCATTTTTGAGATATTTTTTAGTTTTTAATAAACTACTTTCAAATGGTAACATGTTGATTTTTAGATAATGGAAATCATTATTTATCAATAAAATGACGTGTTTAGTTTTATTAAAAAAAAATTTAACTTTTTTTTGCGTAGGTTATTTTGGAAACATAGATTAAAGTCTTTATGTTTGCATTTTAAAACATTTTAAAAGAACCTTAATTACTTAGATTAAAGCTTCAATTGAACTCACAAAAATTTTTGAAATTTAGTTTTCTTTTAAAGTGTGCAGTGATAGTTCTTTGTCAAAATGTATTTTTTTTCAATAATATTAAACCGGTAAATGCTCAAATTTCAGGGGTTTCCGATACCGTTTGCAGGGAATTAGTATCAGCAGGTTTTGAAAATGTTTTCGTTTCAGAGGTTGAAGGTACTATAGTAATTGGATACGAAAATCGTCGTTTTCGATTTGAACCAAAAGGATGTAGCGAAGTGATGAAAATCATTGACCAAGTTGTTGAACAAGATCGTGATATAATGCTTATTATTTTTAGAAATAAAATTCCTTTGCTTTTTATAGAATATAACACATTGAGTTTCAGCAATTTTATTTCTAATAAAATTTCATCGAACGAATTTTTTGAAGAGTTACAAGTTGCATCCGAAAAGCCCGAATTTGAAAAGTATAAAGCAGTGCGAACAAATCGTTCTGAATTTAAAGCTGATGTGGCTCTTGGGCCGAATGTATCGCTTCAATTCGGAGATTGGGATAGGAACGTTCAATCTAACATCAATCTTATTCCCGAATTAAACACCATGCTTACTAAAGGTCTTACACTTACGGCACAAGCGCTTGTACCGCTTTACAATAATTTTCTAATTCCTGAGCAAGCTGAAACCCAGATACGACCAGGTATTATAGCCCTAAACCAAATGATTAGGCTCGAAGATAATGTTTTTCTTAATGCCTCTTTGGGCTATTTTACACGAAGCAGAGCTGGTTTTGATATTGAATTGAGAAAGTATTTTGGAGAAGGGAATTTTTCATTAAGCTTAAATACTGGTTACACAGTTTACAAATCTTTCTCTCCTAAACTAATAGAATATTTTGAGGATGATAATTATTTTACCGGAATTGTTTCCGCAGAATATCGTTATTGCCCATACGATCTGACTTTTGGAGTTAAAGCTGGAAATTTCCTGTATAATAACATTGCCGCACGATTTGATTTACTTCGGCAGTTTGGCGAGCTGAAAATTGGTTTTTTTGCTACGGTAACCAAGTCCTCTGATTTTAATGGTGGATTTAATTTTTCCATTCCCCTTCCTCCTGGTAAATACATGAGAATAAAATATTTAAGAGTACGCCAATCGAAAGATTTTAGTTTGGAATACCGGGCAAAAGGTTTTAGTAAAAGTGTTGGAACATACGATACTGGTAGCCAGCTTTACAATATTTTGATGGAGTATAATGCAGATTTTTTTAAAAAAAGATTAATAAAAGAATTGTTTTAATAAAAATTATTTATTTTTGCAAGTTGTATTAAAAACGAATTTAATAATGATAAACAATTATAAAAAGGAGTAAAGATGAAAATCAAAAACTACACACGCTATTTAGTCCTTCCATTGCTTGCTTTAGCAATGGTGTTTGCATTTAATCAATGTAAAAATGTGGGACAAACTGATTGGCCAGATCCAGACGTTGCAATACTCAATCAGTTAAAGATCAATGTAATAAATACTAATGACGGACTTTCTCTTGAGGGTTACGACATTAAGGTTGTACTTCCTAACGGAACCACTAAAGAATTTAACGGTAATACCGGAACATTCACTTTTGATGGTACAACCGAAGGAACCTATGTAATTACTGCTTCCAAAGAGGGATACCTTGCTGAAAGCACTGTAATTAACGTAAGTAACGATCAGACTGAAGCTGTTTCGACAGTAACGCAACATGTGTTTTTCCTTAATAAAAAAGGAAGCACTAATGTTGTTTCCCAACAGGGCACAGTTCTTTATGTCGAAAGCGATCAGTCTACCCCAACAACTATTACTTTTCCGGCAGGCTCCTTACCTTCCGATCAGAACATCACCGTTACTTATATCGCGCCATTAGCACAATTTGAAGAGCTAAACATTTTAGGTGAAAGGGCAATCCTTTATGGTTATAATTTCTCACCCGACTTCACCTTTCCTGATAATGCTCGTCCTACCATTACCATACCTATTAATATTCCAAGTGTTACCGATGGTGAGACTGACCTATGGATAGGAACTTACAACGAAAACACCAATACATGGGAAGCTTACCTTGGAACACTGAATGCAGAACGAACAACAGCCACTTTTGAGATGCCCCATTTTTCTACCTGGTTTGTTTTTACAGGATATAAGTTAATAAAAGATGTAGAAATCTGGAGCCCATGGTCATTTGTTGCTGAATCAGAAAAGTGTGGTGATGGTGTCTGTGGTACATTCATCTATGCGGTAACCCCCAATGCATTGGTTAATCGCTTATTATCCGTAGGTTATAATTTCAATCTAAAAGTAAAAGATACGAGATGTATTGGGCCACATGCTAAATATATACAACAACTTTTCGCTCGCGCACAACTGATTACTTATAAGGTTTATGATTATCAAGGCGTCTATCTTGGAGCGATTCAAGTACCTACCAAAAAGGTACAGTGGATGGCAGATGAATTCTATTGCCACGATCAGGGAGATATATAATCTAAATCTAGGGTTTTTTTAATCATTTAATATTATTAGCATGAAGCTTGAATTTATTGAGCTTCATGCTTTTTTTTAAATCAAAACCTACTTGAACTGAAGCTTTATGAAGCGTACAATTGTTTTTTTTATTGTTTTCTTTTTTATGTCATTAAATGGTTTTTCACAAGAAAAATCACAGTTAAGGTTCAATAGCCTTGGGCTAAAGATTGGTTGGTATAATCCTTCATTAGATTACTGGAAAAATGAATCAGAGTTCAAAAATGCTGATTTTAACGGAGGGTTTTGCTACAACGTTTTTGGTGATTTATCCATTATTAAAAACGCACTTGGGAAATGGAACATGGGTGTTTGGCAATCCAGCGTCGAAGATAATATTCAGGGATTTGGCCTCACCACTTGGACTTTAACGGGGATGACAGCCTCTTTTGATTTAACTTATCAGGCAAAGCAAATTACATTTTACAGGATAACACCATACATTGGAGTAGGCGGAGAATTTATTTATCTTGAACAAAAACTTAAATTTGAAAATAAAGAGACTCCTTCTCCTGTTAATGGTTCAACTATAATTGCCAAAGGCTTAGCCGGTTTTGAATTTAAATTTTCAGAACAATGGGCAATGGATTTAGAATTTAATTATAAGATAGGTAATTACAAACAGGATTTTAAACATTACGAAGCGAACCCCAACGACCCTGAAAATCCTTTAGAAAAAGAAATAACTGAGAAAATTTCACTTAATGGACCTATGATAAGTATTGGTTTGAAATACCTTTTTTAATCCCGTTTGTTGGTATTACACCTCCCATGTATTTCCACTTCTCAAAAGGTCATCCACATTTTTAATTTTCGAATTTTTCTGAATGTATTCTATCTGCCGCTTCATCTTCAAACTATAAGTATCTTCTTCAACCGCCCTGATTACGCCAAAGGCCACCGGGAATTCCGGGAAGTTCATTTTTGCAAGCATCCAGTGGATTAAAGGACTTTGTGCCTTAGCATCATGTATAAGAATATTCTTTTCGGTAATTCCATTTTCACCAAGTTTTACCACTTTCAACTGCATATCTTCCATTATTATCCCTTTATCATTATTTTTCCCAAAAATCATTGGCTTGCCTTGCTCTAAAATCAACTGGCGGTCTTCTTTGTAAGCCTTGTCGTTTATATAACCGTAGGCGTTGTCGTTGTAAATTACGCAATTCTGAAGTACTTCAACTACTGAGGTGCCTTGGAACTTAGCAGCTTCAACAAGAATATCGGTGGTAAGTTTTACATTATAATCAAGTGATCGAGCAAAAAAGTTCCCCTGGGCTCCTAATGTAAGCTCCCCTGGGTGAAATGGAGGTTCAATAGTGCCAAAAGGTGATGTTTTGCTTATCTGCCCTTGAAACGATGTTGGAGAATATTGTCCTTTGGTTAGGCCATAAATTTGGTTATTTAAAAGAATAATATTCAGATTTATGTTTCTTCGTATTACATGGATAAAATGATTCCCTCCAATAGCTAAGGCATCGCCATCGCCTGTTATCACCCATACGCTAAGATCGGGGTTAGCCATTTTTACTCCTGATGCAATAGCTGGTGCACGTCCATGGATTCCATGAAATGCATAGGTGTTCATGTAATAAGGAAATCTAGAAGAGCAACCGATTCCTGATATTAACGCAATTTTTTCGCGTGGGATACCTGTCTGTGCCATAGCACGATGCACGGCTGATAGCACAGCGTGATCGCCACAACCGGCGCACCACCTAACTTCCTGATCACTTTTAAAATCTTTGGGTTGCAATGTTACTTGTTCGTTCATAGCTTACTTTCCCTCCAATATTTTTTTAATTTGTTCTTTCAATTCAATTACGGTAAAAGGTAGTCCCTGCACTTTATTATACTGCAAGAAGCTCAATCCTTCAAACTTCATTCTTAGGTAATTTGCCATTTGCCCAAGGTTAAGTTCGCATACCAATCGTTTTTTGAAACTATTCAAAATCTGGGCGGTGTTCTTTGGGAATGGCTTAATATAATTGAAATGTATGTAACTCAATTTAAAGCCTTCTTTTCGTAATTCGCGGAAAGCTGTATAGAGGTGCCCATAGGTACCGCCCCAACCTATAAGCAGTAATTCACCGCTCTCTTCGCCAAGAATTTTAAGATCAGGAATATCATTTACTACAGCTTCAACTTTCTTTTCTCTTTCGTTAACCATTACCTGATGGTTTTCAGGAACGTATGATACTGCCCCTGTTACTGCCATCTTTTCCAGTCCGCCTAGTCTATGTTCAAATCCTTTTGTGCCAGGCACAGCCCAACCTCTGACCATATTATCATTAAGCCTCTTATAAGGTTTATAATCTTCTGCTCCTTCTTTAATCAGAGGAGGTTTAATATCAGGTAAATCTTTCATTTCTGGAATTTTCCATGGTTCAGAGCCATTAGCTAAAAAGCCATCGGTTAATAATATGACTGGGGTCATGTGTTCGAGGGCAATTTTTGCAGCTACAAAAGCATAATGGAAGCAATTAGAAGGAGTGCTGGCAGCTAATACTACCAGTGGGCTTTCGCCGTGACGACCGTATATTGCCTGTAACAGGTCGGCTTGTTCGGTTTTGGTTGGCAGGCCGGTTGAAGGGCCTCCACGTTGCACATTGACAATGACCAGTGGTAATTCAGTAATAACGGCCAAGCCGGTAGCTTCTGTTTTCAACGAAAGACCCGGTCCGGAAGTAGTAGTAACGGCCAAATGACCTGCAAAGCTTGCTCCGATGGCTGAGCAGATACCTGCAATTTCATCTTCGGCCTGGAAGGTCTTTACACCTAAATCCTTGCGGGTAGATAACTCTTGCAAAATATCAGTAGCCGGTGTTATAGGATAGGAACCAAGAAATAAGGTCAGTTTGGATTTTTCGGCGGCAGCCAACAATCCCCAGGCTGTTGCAACATTGCCGTTGATATTTCTATAAATACCCTTTTCTATTTTAGCAGGAGCAACACTATATGATGATTGCAATGCTTCAGAGGATTCGGCATATTGATATCCGGCTTTCAGTACGGTTTTGTTGGCCTCTAAAACGACAGGATTCTTCTTAAATTTATTCTCAAAAAACTTATTTGTAAAATCCATAGGCCTATCAAAAAGCCAATATACCATACCAAGAGCAAACATATTTTTACTTCGTAAAACACTCTTGTTATCAAGGTTCAGGTCTTTGAGTGATTCCTGGGTAAGAGAAGTGATTGGCGCCTGAATCACATTATAATCTTTCATTTTAGGATCGGTAAGAGGGTCATTATTGTACCCTGCTTTCTGGAAATTTTTTTCGGTAAAACTATCAATGTCAACGATAATTATTCCACCAGATTTTACCCATTTGGTATTTGCTTTAAGTGCAGCAGGATTCATTGCCACTAATACGTCTGCATAATCCCCTGGCGTATTTACCTCGCCATGTCCGAAATGCACCTGAAATCCTGATACCCCGCCCACAGTACCTTGTGGAGCCCTTATTTCGGCCGGATAATCTGGAAAGGTTGCAAGATAATTTCCAAAAAGCGCTGAGGTATCGGAGAACAGCGTGCCTGTCAATTGCATTCCATCCCCAGAATCGCCTGAGAACCTGATTACAACATTTTCTAGTTCTCTAACTGGTTTTTTTATATTGTCTGCCATGCCTAAACATTGTTATTTGCGCAACAAAGGTACATACATTCTTTTGCATAAATCCAGATTTTGATTAAAGAAAAATTAAACGATTGAATCTAAACATAAACATCTGGATTTTATTGATTAAATAAAAAGTTGTAAGACATTTAAATCAAAAGTTCTACACTCTGTTGATATTAAAAAAACGTAATTTTGTATTTATATTGAATGCAAAGCTAATTAACTATTTACGAAAAAATAACTATGAAACATTTTGTAAACAAATTAACCTTTAATGCTTTTATTGCTGTGTTTATCGCTTTATTTGGTTTTATTTTGATTCACTCAGGTCAAAGCGTTAACTGTACTACATCAATCAGCAATCCAAGCTCTAACTTGGTCTTCTTTTGGCTTTTTGATACATCACTACCCAACGATACGCCTTTAGAGGCTATTGATCCGATTTATAATCTTAACCCCAATGCTATACTTTTGTATAATTCTGCATTATCCGGCTATCCTTTTTCCCCCGATCATCCCAACTGGCGTAAAGCTTCGATGGAACGGCGCAATGCTCCAACACCGCTAAACTATCGTCCAGAAGGTAACAACGGAATCTCTTATGATGTTTCTAATATGCGTGCTATTCAGGTTAAACAGCCTTTTGTAGGTGATGGCGGAGAAAATACTTTATATTTCCATTTACCAACTAATGGGTTTAAAGATATTGTCTTTCAGTTTGCAGCTAAAAATGAAGGCGCTGCCGATAAATTATCCATTGATTATTCGGTTAATTCAGGAGAACCTGTATGGACAACAACGGGTTTGGCCAATCCCACACCTGATCTTAGCGATAATTATCAATTGTATGTGGTAAACTTTAACCAAATCAATGAAGCAAGTAATAATCAGCATTTTAAGATAAGAATAAGATTTATTGGAGAAAACATGAGTGTTGATGAGGGGAAAAGAGTTACATTCAACAACTTTAGTATTGATGCATCAGCTTTATCGGGTAATAATTTACCGCCGGTTATAATTAACAATATCGAACTTCAGGAGTTAATAGAACAAGGTGATGGAATGGAATTTAATTTGAATAATATCTTTAGCGATCCCGATAATGATCCTCTTGTTTTTAGTGTTGTCAGCGAGCGACCAACAATGGTACAAGCTACGTTGACAGGTTCAACAACAAGTATTACACCGTTGAAAAGAGGTGATGCAATCATAACTATAACAGCTAACGATGGTTTCAACCCTACAGTACAGACCTCATTTCGAGTTCTTGTCTATCCACGAGCTTTTCCTTTGAAGGATGGTGAGCTCTCTTTTACATACTGGAATTATAATGAACCGGAGTATTCTTATCCTCAGTACATGATGTTTCTCCAATCCGAACAGAATGATCCTAAAATAAACGATGCCTTGTTGTTCCCTTATTTTATTCCTCACGATGACTATCATCCTGATGATTTGGCTAATTTGGGCTTTCCTTATAAAAACAGCCGTCGTACAAGAATTAATGGATTGGATGACGATGGTATTGCTTTTATAAATACCGGCCGCGGGCGCGACCTTGGCGGGCTACTCATTGCAGTAGATTTGAGCGAAGTAGAATCTGCCAAGCTAGACTGGCTTGGAGGTACAATTATAAGAAATAACAGAGTATATGCCATCCGACTTTTTTATCGGACAAACCTCTTTACACCATTTGCCGACCTAATGCATAATGGGCAAGAGATTGAATATGTTACCGCTCAACAAGGGGATGTAAAACGCTTTAGTGATATCAGCCTCCCTGACAATATTATGAACCAAAAATATGTTCAGTTTTTATGGAAATATTATTTAGTTGAGGGTGATACAAGTTCAAGAGCGCAACTAAGATTAGATGATATTGTTTTTAAAAATGTTACAGGCATTAACGAAAGTCAAAAAGCTAAATTTGATATCTATACAAAAGATGGCGAGATAATATTAACCTCCCCTACCATTGTCAATGGAGATATTATGGTGTATGATGTGATGGGCAGGTTGATAAAAACGAATAAAATCAGAAACTCCACTACAAGTGTTGTTGATTTAGGAATGATAAAGGGAGTTTTCGTAGTCAGATTAATTACTTCAGAAAATAATTTTTTAACAAAAATTTTACTCAGATAATCAGTTACAGACATAAAAACTGGTTTTATACTTCTGTTTAATCCGTTTAACGTGCAATGGCAATTTAACAAATCATTTTTATTTTTAATTCTTCTTCCGATAATTGGGCTGCGGCTCTATCCACAATCCATTACTATCAATGAATTCATGTCGGCCAATAGTTACTTCATCACCGATGAAGACGGCGACTATTCTGATTGGATTGAGCTATATAACTATGGAACGGAAACTATAAATCTTTTTGGATTTGGCCTTTCTGATGATGATTCCAATCCATTTCGTTGGAAATTTCCTGCTATTACAATTTTACCCGATCAGTATATTTTAATTTGGGCGTCAGGCAAGGATAAAACAATACCCGGTATGCCATTGCATACCAATTTCAGTATTAAAGTTTCCGATGAACCATTGATTTTAACCAATCCCTATGGCACAACAATTTGCGAAGTATCGCCGATAACTTTACCTTCTGACATTTCTTACGGCAGACAGCCTGATGGTAATGACAAATGGTTTTTCTTTATTGAGCCAACACCAAATGCTCCAAACCAAACACAAGCCTATCCTGGTATCCTGGATCATCCGCAGTTTTCGCATCAAGGCGGTTTTTATACCGACGATTTTTGGCTCACCATCTCCCATATTGACCCCGAAGTAATTATTTATTATACCCTGGACGGATCAGAGCCGAATCCAGCAAATATGAACGTTTTTACATTTACTTATAAAGATAAATATCCATTTAATCCGAGAGATCCTTTTGGCAAATTCCTCACATCAACGTTTCAAACATATCAATTCAACGATTCTCTGCATATTGAAAATATTTGCGCAAGACCCGACAGTATTACCCATATCTCCACAACCTTTGATAATAATCTTTGTTACTTCCCTGAAAATCCAGTATTTAAAGGAACAGTAGTTAGGGCGATGGCATTTAAAGAAGGATGGATAAAAAGCCCAACTATTACACATACTTATTTTGTTACTAGTTTTGGAAGAGAACGTTACAGCTTGCCTATTTTTTCGTTAAGCGTTGGAAAAAATGACTTGTTTGATTATAATATCGGCATTTATACTGCTGGACAGGATTTTGACGAGTGGCGAATGGCTAATCCCGAAAGTCCTATTGACTGGCAGACAAAAGCCAATTTCCATAGAATTGGTATTGAATCAGAAAAGAGATCTAACCTTGAGTTTTTTGACGTAAATGACAATTTTTCTGCTTTTTCGCATGAAATAGGATTTCGTATTAATGGGTACGAAAGCCGACGCCGTCCTTTAAAATCAATACGGCTGTATTCACGTAGCGAGTATGGTCAACCTAATTTTAATTATAAATTTTTTAAAAATCTTAAAGATGACCAGTTTAAAACCTTGATCCTAAGAAATTCCGGTCAGGATTATTTTCAGACCATGTTACGAGATGCTGCAATTCAACAAATGGTTAAAGATTTAATACCCGACATACAGGATGTAATGCCCGCCATCTTATTCATAAATGGCGAGTATTGGGGAATACATAATTTACGAGAGAGATTTGATAAGGATTACCTTAAAAGAGTGTATGATATTGATGCCGGAAATATTGATTTTATCGTAAACTACAATGAGGTAAGAGAAGGCGATACGGTTCATTACAACGAAACAAAAGAATATATTAAACAGCATGGTCTTGCGGAAAAAGAGCATTATGAATATATACAAACCCGTATTGATGTTGATAATTTCAGAGATTACCAGATCATAAATATTTTTGCTGATAATCATGATTGGCCGGGTAACAATTTGGAATATTGGAGAATGAGAACATCACAGTATAACCCAAATGCGCCTACCGGGCAAGATGGACGTTGGCGTTGGTTTGTAAAAGATCTTGATTTTGGATTTGGTCTTTTTGGCTTAGAAGAGGCTTTACAACATAACATGCTGCAATTTGCAACTGCTGCTGGAGGATTAGAATATCCAAATCCTGACTGGGCTACCTTCTTGCTACGTAAATTTTTGGAAAACGAAGAATTTAAGATAAGCTTTATAAATCGTTTTGCAGACCTTTTAAATACTACCTTTTTACCCTCCGTCATGCAAAACAAAATATTGGAAGCTGAAAATAAGATAGACATTGAAGTTAGCGAACATATCACAAGATGGAAAAACATTTCAAGCTATCAACTTTGGCTGGAGCAAATGGAGGTAATGTATCATTTTGCTGAACAACGCCCTGCCTACCAGAATCAGCATATAATTGATTTTTTTGATTTATCAGGCCAGTATTCATTGGAAGTTGACGTGTCAAACCATTGGTTTGGTAAAGTAAGAATAAACAGTATCGAAATTACTGATGATACGCCTGGCATCAATGAGAGCGCCTATCCATGGTCAGGGAATTATTACCTTGGTATTCCTATAGAGGTAGAGGCTATAGCGCTGCCGGGTTATGTATTTACACATTGGTCAGGCGACACCACTACAACAGATCCAATATTAAATTTACTTCCTGCTAAAAACTTATATCTTAAAGCTCATTTCAAAAAAAATAATGCTCCAACGCTTGTAAATTATTGGTTTTTTGACACTTCGCTTCCCAATAATACTCCGCTTGAAGTAATAGAAGCCTCTTATTCGCTTTTAAATGATGCAACGTTAACGTTTCACTCTTCCATAGACGGATATCCATTTTATGCCGGTCATCCCAATTGGCGGAAGGCTTCGATGGAAAGACGCAATGAGCCAACAAACATTAACTACCGGCCCGAAGGAAACAATAATATCCCATACAATTTAAGTAACACTAAGGGAATACAGGTAAGGCAGCCATTCATTGGCGATGGAGGCGAAAACATAATGAACTTCCAACTGCCAACTACAGGAATCAGAGATGTAGTTTTCAGGTTTGCTGCTAAAGATGAGGGAGCTGCCGACAACCTTATCATTGAATATACCATTGATACTGAACCGGTAAATTGGACATCAGAAGGATTATCAAATCCAACGCCCTTGCTATCTGGTGAATATCAACTTTTTGAATTTGATTTTAAAAACATTGAAGCAACGAACGACAATCCTGATTTTGGAATCAGAATTCGGTTTGACGGCGATAACATGAGCGCTGATGACGGGAACCGTGTAACTTTTAATAATATTAGCCTCGATGGAATAGTCATAACACCCGATAATTCACCTCCGGTATTTATAGCTCAAATACCTTTACAACAATGTATAGAAGGGAACGAAAAGGCAATTCTTATTAATTTGGATAAATATGTGATGGATCCTGAAGGCGATGCTATCTATTATTCTTTTATCAATATGCATCCGCAGGTTGCACAAACAGACCTAAATGGTTCGATACTTACTATTTTGCCAATCCAAAGAGGTGCATGTAATATCATCATCCTTGTAAGCGATTGTTTCACAGAACCAGTCGCTTCAAGTTTTATTATTACTGTTTATCCTAAAGCATTCGAATTACGTAAAAACAAGATATCTTTTAATAAATGGGATGAAAACCAACCCGAAAATTCATTCCCTGAACACATGATCTTTTTACAAAGTGATAAAAATGACCCCGATCTATATGATGAATTGCTCTTTGCATATTTTATTCCACACAATGTTTATGCCCCTGAAGATGAGCAAAATATCGGATTTCCATATAAAAATAATTATCGTACCCGAATCAACGGACTTGACAATAAAGGGATAGCCATAGTTAATACAAATGCCGAAAGAGACCTCGGTGGGTTCCTCATTGCACTGGATACACGTGAAGTAAATTTCGGTTTTATCAACTGGACTGCAGAATTATTAGAGCAAAACCAAAAAAAATATGCTATCAGATTGTTTTATCGCTTTGATGTTACAGAACCTTTCAGGGAATTAATAATAAAAAATAAAGTTTTGGAATACAATCCTGAAATGCATGGCTCACTAATGAACTTCTTGGATATTCCGTTGCCTGACTATATCCTTAATAAACAATATGTACAATTGCTCTGGAAATTTTATTACTTTTCGGGCAATTATGGCAAAAGCCATAGGATCAGATTAGATGATATCAACATCGCAGATATCACATATGTTCCTAAGCTTAATTTCGCCTACATTCACCTTTATTCATATAACAATAACATTTACATTTCTTTCCCCGAAAGAACATACGCTGCCATAGATATTTATGATGTAGCTGGAAGACTAATTAAAACACGCCAGTTGGCCGGAGCAAATAAATATTCAATAGATATGTATCCTTTTAAAGGAATATTCATTGCCAGGATTTATTTGAATAATGATGTTTACGTGAAAAAGTTTTTTGTAAACTAATAAAACAACAACAACGAATTTTAATATTATCCTTTAATCCATCCTTTTCTTACGATATATTCAGCTATTTGAACGGCGTTAGTTGCAGCTCCTTTTCGCAGATTATCACTAACTACCCAAATATTCAGACCATTTTCGACACTAAAATCTCTCCTTATTCGACCCACAAAAACGTCATCTTTTTCTTGCGCATAAAAAGGCATTGGATAAATAGATTTTTCAGGTTCATCTTGAATAACTATGCCCGGCATCATTTTTAAAAGCCTTTTAACTTCATCCAATTCGAATTTTGTATAAAACTCGATGTTAACTGATTCCGAATGACCGCCATAAACCGGAACTCTTACCACAGTAGCGGTAATTTGTAAAGAGGTATCCGACAAAATTTTCCTTACTTCATCTATAAGTTTCTGCTCCTCGGTAGTATAACCGTCAGAATTAAAACTACCTCCTTGTGGAATCAGGTTTAAGTCAATCTGATGAGGATAGAATGGAATTGTTGGTAAATTAGCGCGTTCACATCTCAATTGATTGCTGCCATATACTCCCGAACCGGTTACCGACTGATAAGTAGATATTACAACTCTTTTAATTTTAAAGGCTCTATGCAGTGGCGCTAAAGCAACGACTAATTGAATAGTGGAACAATTGGGATTGGCGATCAGTGGCTTATTAGGTTGCAACGCATCTATATTAACTTCTGGTACAATTAAGGGAACATCATTGTGCAAACGCCAGGCCGATGAGTTGTCAATAACAAAAGTACCTTGCTCGACAAAGCGCTTTGCCCACGCTTGAGAAACCGTAGAATCAGCCGAAAACAATGCAATATGTGGTTTCTGAGCAAAAGCCTCCTGCATCGAAACAACCTCAAACGGTTTGCTTTGAAAAATAATTTTATTTCCAACCGATTTATCAGACGCTGCAAGAATCAAACTGTCAATGACGAAATTGCGCTCCTCAAGTACTTGCAGCATTTTACGACCTACCATTCCGGTTGAGCCAATTATTGCTAATCTCATATTTACAGATATTTATTTGCAAATTTAAAGTTTTGAAACCTTTCAGAAATAATAAGTTAATTAATCGGCAAAATCAGTTTCAAATTCAATATTTGAACTGTTTTCTTGAAAAGAAACAAAAACTTGTCAACTTCATTTTAGCGATCAAATTTTTTCTTTCAAACTTTTTAAATTACGGCTTAATCTCTGTTTTAATTTGAATATTTATTTACTCAATTTCTATAAGTTTGCAGACGATTCTAAGTAAAATCTAAATTCATTTATTAACTTAAAAAATCACTGCATTTATTTAAAAATTTAGTTGTATGGAAAAACCCGCAATTACTAAAGTTCCCATCCAGTCTTTGTTGACCCGTCGCTGGAGCCCGCGTGCTTTTAGCTTGAAGCCTGTTGATACTCACCAGCTTCAACGTATCTTTGAGGCTGCACGGTGGGCGCCTTCTGCCAATAATGATCAACCTTGGTCTTTTATCGTTGGTATTGACAATGATGAAACGTATCAAAAAATTTTCAGCTCACTTGTTGAATTCAATCAATTATGGGTAAAATTTGCACCTATATTGGTTGTTTCGATCGGGCAAAAAATTTCTAAAAAATCTGGCAAACAGAACCGTTGGTATTCCTATGATGTGGGGCAGGCTGTTGCTCATCTATCAATACAGGCTATGCACGAAGGACTATTTGTACATCAGATAGGCGGTTTCGATGCCGAAGTATTGATAAATGATTTTGAAATACCTGATGATCAGGTGCCAATTAGTGTATTCACAATAGGTTACATTGGCGACTATAACGAATTACACCCTAATCTTAAAGAACTTGAACTGAAAGAACGTACACGAAAAAATCAGAACGACTTCCTTTTCTCCGGAAAATTTGGAATGAAATTATCGTTAGGTTAATCAGTGGCTTTTTTATTAATTTTAAAGACAATGAAGTTAAAAAACATTCGCTTACTCTCCATTTTACTTTTGCTTTTACTTATGCTATCTTGTAACAACAACAAAGCTGGCAAAAAAACAAAAAAATCTTCTGATCCCACTCCCACTAACGTTTCTATTCAAGTACCGGAGTTTAATGCTGACTCAGCCTATTTTTTTATTGAAAAACAAATTTCTTTTGGCCCCAGGGTTCCGGAGAGCGAAGCCCATAGCAATTGTGCTGAGTGGATAAAAGAAAATTTACAAAGATTTTGTTCGCATGTCAGCTTGCAGGAATTTAAAGCAAGGGCTTACAACAATCAAATATTGAATGGAAAAAATATTATCGCCGTTTTTAATCCCAACAAACAACCAAGGTACTTGCTTTGCGCTCATTGGGATTCGAGGCCTTATGCAGATCATGACCCTGATCCGGCCAATCATCAAAAACCTATTGATGGTGCCAATGACGGTGCAAGTGGCACTGGCGTATTGATGGAAGTGGCCAGACAACTGAGCTTAAACAGTCCATCCGCTGGAGTTGACATAGTCCTTTTTGACATTGAAGATTATGGGCCGCCACAGGATAGGCAAGCGTATGAATCTACTGACTTCTGGGGATTAGGTTCTCAGTTTTGGTCAAGGAATCCTCACACAACACACTATTCGGCCAATTTTGGAATTTTACTTGACATGGTAGGAGCTCCTGATGCACAGTTCCCATTAGAAGGGTTTTCAATGTATTATGCTCCCGACATTGGTAAAAAAGTTTGGGAAATTGCCGGCAGGCTTGGATACGGCGATCGCTTTGTATTCGACAATGGCGGTTATATTACCGATGATCATTATTTTATAAATCGAATTGCACGTATCCCAACAATAAATATTATTCATTTAGATCAATCATCCTCCAACGGTTCATTTTTCGAACACTGGCATACAATAAACGACAACATGGATCATATTGACACCAACACTTTAAAAATGGTTGGCGATGTGGTTTTAAATGTCGTTTTCAAAGGGTTATAAAAAGTTCATTAATGAAACGGCTTTATTGTGGCACAAAAATCTACAGCATCTCATTAGCCAGATTTGCCAGATCGGAACGTTCTCCTTTTTCGAGGCGAACATGTGCATATAAGTTATGATGCTTTACCCTATCAATAAGATAAGACAATCCGTTACTTTGCGAGTCGAGGTATGGAGTGTCAATTTGATAAATATCACCTGTAAAGATGATCTTAGTCCCCTCGCCGGCTCGGGTTATTATTGTTTTCACCTCATGTGGGGTAAGATTTTGAGCTTCATCTACAATAAAAAAGACATTGGAGATACTTCTGCCTCTAATGTATGCTAATGGTTGTATCACCAATTTTTCATTTTGCATGGCTGCTGTAATATTCTGAAACTCTTTATCATGCTCGCCGAATTGATTTTGAATAAATCTCAAATTATCGTACAACGGCTGCATGTAAGGTTCGATCTTAAGTTTAGCATCTCCCGGTAAAAAACCTATATCCTTATTACTAAGAGGCACTATTGGCCGGGCAAGAAACAACTGTTTGTAGTTTCTTCGTTGGCTCCATGCTCCGGCAAGGGCAAGTAGTGTTTTACCCGTTCCGGCAATCCCTTGTAAAGTAACAAGTCTTATATTCGGATTGGTAACAGCATGTAAAGCAAAAACCTGTTCGGCGTTACGGGGATTTATTTTCGAAACAGTATGTTTATCCACTCTTTCGATAAGCTGGTTACGAGGATTATAATACCCAAGCGCAGATGCTCCATCTGTTTGCAAAATGAAATATTGATTTGGCTTGGGATTTTCAATATTCAGATCTTCTACTTCGCACAATCCTTCTTCATAAAGCCTGTCAATCCCTCTCTTATCCACATTTTCCAATCGTGATATTCCCGAATAAAGAGAGTCAATATTTTCAATCCTTCCAGTCAAGAAATCTTCTGCTGTTAATCCAACAGCTTTTGCTTTAATCCTGAGGTTTACATCTTTGGTAACCATAATCACTTTTCGTTCGGGATGTTCATGCTGCAATGCAAGTGCTGCATTCAGGATACGGTGATCACATTTCGATTCTCCAAAAACCTCATTAGCATCCATGGATTTAGCGCTGTTATTCATTATTACTTTAAACTTGCCTAATCCCTTTTTCTTTAATGATATCCAATTTTGCAAAGAGGCATTGGCCGATAGTTTGTCCATAATCCTGATAAACTCCCTGGCTTCAAAATTTATAGTATCGTTTCCCTTTTTAAATTGATCAAGTTCTTCGAGAACAGTAATTGGAATAGCAACGTTGTGTTCTTTAAAGCTGTTAATAGAATTATGATTATATAAAATCACTGAAGTATCGAGCACAAAAATTTTTGTGGGTTCACCTTCATTATCTAAAGGTAATATCTCTTTTTTCCTGCTTTTCGATTTGGTTTTTATCTCTTTTTGAGTTGCCATATCAGTTATCTTAAAGGAGCCGGCAAAATTATACAATAAAATAGTTAAAGGAGATGCCGAAAGGGTAAGAGCACCCATTCAAAGAATTTCTGGATTGCCGGCCGGCGCTGCCACGCTTCATAGTCAAAAGGCTCGCAATATTGCTGTGTATCAATTATGAATTCCCTTATCAATTTTATAATAGACGGGGTTGTACCAAAGAGTACTATCTCGTGCATATATCTAAAGCTACGATAATCAAAATTAGGTGAGCCTATCGAAAATTTTTCATTATCAACCAATAGCAGCTTTGCATGAAGATTATGCTTTGTGAAATAGAGAAACTTTACGTTACTGTTATTTAAAATTTCAAGATAACGACCGTGCAAGATATCAACCATACGAATATCTGACCGCTTAGGAATAATCACTTTTACCTCTACCCCCCTGTTGGCTGCGTCCATCAATACTTTTCGAAGATTAAAACCAGGCAGGAAATAGGGTGTAACAATAATCACCTCTTTTAAAGCATTTTTTATAACCTCCTCATACCTTTTTTTTATTTTCTGGCGGGTTACTGAGGGCGAATCCCGTAAAATTTCCATATCGCCATGCCTGATAATTCTCGTGAAACTCTCTTTGTAACGAAAATATTTTTTATAAGCGCTAAAGTCCTGATTAAAAACTTTTTTAAACTTAACGGCTATGGATCCGTAAATTCTAAGCATGCTCTCCCTCCAAATCAAGTTATAATCAGAAATGTTGGAAGAACCAATATATGAAATTATGTCATCAATAATTATTAGTTTTCGATGGTTGCGACGGTGGCTCCGCGTGAAAATGTCAATGTTGATTTTAATCTTTTCAAAAAATCTCACCTCTCCACCTGCTGATACCAACTCGTCGAAGAAATTGTAAGGAAAGGAGCTGCCACCCCATGAATCTATCAATAATTTGACCTCTACACCTCTTAATGCTACTGCAGTGAGTGAATCCCTAAACTTCATGCCCATTGCCTGATGACTGAACTTGAACATTTGAATAAAAACATACTTTTTCGCCGATGCAATATCATCAAGGATGACGTTGTAAAAACGAATCGGGTCATCAAAAAGTTGATAATTTGTATGATCAGATTTTGCCATCCTGTATTACTGTAGAAAAAACCATTTTTATAATGTAAAAAAATCAAAAAAAAAGAACCAATCAATGGAATGTCAAAAATAGTAAAATATCATATTAAAAAAAAACACCATTGGTTTAAATTATATAACTACTTTTGTTCTCATAATATTTGAAATAAACTTAGATTGTTTTGCACGGTTTTTGATATTTTTTTCGAAACTTAAAATCTTTAAAACAATGAAAAAACTTATATTTTCCTTAATCGCTTCCCTTCTTATCATTCCATTTGCTTTTAGTCAAAGCTTTGAGCTTTACTATGAAAATGAAATCTTTCCGTTTGGAGGGACTATATACGTAGTTGACGAGGCATCAGCCTCTTTAATGCAAGCGCACATCAGTATAAAAAACATTTCTAATGCTGCCAAACTTGTTAAAGTAAAGAAAGAAGAGGTTCAGGTTGTACCAGGTTCAATGAACACATTTTGCTGGGTAGTGTGTTGGGCAAACACAATATTCGTATCGCCTGCAGGTATAACTATTGACCCCGGCGTTACTAACGATGAGTTCTCAGGTGATTATATGCCATTCAATAATGTCGGAGTTACCATTATCAGATACACCTTCTTTGATGATGATAATCCAAATGACTCCACTCACTTTTTCGTTAACTTTAATGCTGGCCCAGTTGGTATTGATGATCTGACAAAAAACACTAAAAACTCATTTTCATTGGCTTATCCTAACCCCGCAAGCAATCAGGTATCGTTTGACTATACCCTATCGGATCAAACAATTAACGCCTATATTCGTGTTCACAATTTATTAGGAACGGTTGTTAAAGAAACACGCCTTGATTATTTTTCAGGAAAACTTATTTTGGATGTATGTGATCTTAACGAAGGTTTCTATTTTTATTCGATTGTGGTAAATAATGAAGTGATTGACACGAAACGTCTTGTAATATCAAGATAATGATGCATCATTACTTTACTTTATAAAAGCCGTTTAGCACCCCTGAACGGTTTTTTTTTTGCTTTCTAAATTTAGCTAAACTCCGCCAATTTAAAGCTTTAGAAGAGATTAAAAAAAACTGAAACCACGTAAAGATATTGTTTCCTCGTAACATTTTAAACCCAGATTAAGCATTTGGCAACACATAACCTGGGTTTATTTTATTTGCTATCTGAATATTTCCTTAAAATCGTCCTTACATTTATTCAATTCCCTATTTTGCACGCATTGGGCATCTAATGCAGCCACCATTACCATATTTATAATTTCCTGAACGCTGTTACCAAAATGCAGAACATGTACTGATTTATTCATTCCGGTAAGAATAGGGCCTATTACATCAAATTTTCCAATTTCCCGAAGCAATTTGTAAGCAATGTTTCCCGCAGTAAGATATGGGAAGATAAGTGTGTTTGCAGGATTGCCTTGAAGTTTTGAAAATGGGAAGTTCTCATTTAACATTTCGGAATTCAACGCTACGTCAGCTTGTATTTCACCATCCACAATTAGCTTGGGATAATCCCGATGTAGGATTCTTACTGCCTCGGCAACTTTATCAGGTATTCTGCCTTTATTTGAACCGAAGTTAGAATAGGTAACCATGGCAACACGAGGAATAACATTGAACTGTGTTACAGCAAATGCAGTTTGTAGCGTGATTTCCACAAGCTGCTCGGAAGTCGGTTCTTTGTTAACGGTGCAATCGGCAAAAAATAAAGGACCTGATTTGGTATTGATAATATACATTCCCGACACAAGATTTGCTTGTTGTTTTATTCCGATTACTTCTATTGCTGGTTTTATAGCATCGGGGTAATTGTTGGTTAGGCCAGAAACCATTGCATCGGCAAAACCAGTCTCTACAAGCATTGGGGCAAAATAGTTGCGGTGTAACATCTTGTCGAGAGCGGTATAATTAGTAATCCCTTTTCGGTTTTGTTTTTCAAAAAGTAGTTTAGCAAATTGCTTTCTGCGATCATCCTCGGCTGGAGATCGAGGATCAATTATTTCAGGGTTAGGGATGTCCAACTCATGTTGTTGAATAAGAGCCTTTATTATTTTCTCATCTCCTAACAAAACAGGATATGCAGATTTTTGATTCAGCACAAACTCAGCAGCTTTCAGCATTTTATAGTTTTCGGCATCGGCAAAAACGACTCGTTTTGGATTTGCTAAAGCCCGATGTCTGATTTGACGAGTAATAGGATTGGTGGTTCCCATTTTCTTCAGCAGAAACTCATTGTAGGCTTCCCAGTCAGTGATGGGTTTTCTTGCTACTCCAGAATCCATTGCTGCTTTGGCTACAGCCGATGAAACTCTTGTAATCATCCTTGGATCAAAAGGTTTAGGGATGATATAATCTTTTCCGAAAGCAAAATTGGTTGCATGATATGCAACGTTAACCTCATCCGGGACAGGCTCGGTAGCAAGTTCGGCAAGAGCGTAAGCAGCGGCCAATTTCATTTCATCGTTGATACATGTAGCTCTGACATCTAAAGCTCCTCGAAAAATAAAAGGAAATCCCAAGACATTATTAATCTGATTAGGATAATCGGAACGGCCAGTAGCCATTATCAGATCGTCGCGTACAGCCATTGCTTCGTCATACATAATTTCAGGTACCGGATTAGCAAGGGCGAATACAATAGGATTAGGCGCCATCTTTTTTAAATATTCTTTTTTTAACGCGCCTGCTGCCGAAAGGCCAAGAAACATATCGGCACCTTCGATTGCCTCTTCAAGTGTATAAATATCTCTATCAGTCGTATTTTGCTGTTTAACATAATTCAGGTCGGTACGATCTTTACGTAGTACACCTTTACTGTCTATCATCACAATGTTTTCCGGCCTAACGCCAAGTTTAATATAAAGCCTTGTACATGAGATGGCTGAAGCGCCGGCCCCGTTGACTACAATTTTGAGGTCTTCAATTTTTTTGCCCGTAAGCTTGACAGCATTGAGCAGGCCGGCTGCAGTTATAATGGCAGTTCCGTGTTGATCATCATGCATAACGGGTATATCTACAGCAGCCTGTATTTTTTCTTCAATCTCAAAACACTCGGGAGCTTTGATATCTTCGAGGTTAATACCGCCAAATGTCGGTGCAATGGCTACAACGGTATCAACAAATTTTTGAGGATCTTTTAGATCAATTTCGATATCAAAAACATCAATATCGGCAAAGATCTTAAATAGAAAACCTTTACCCTCCATTACGGGCTTACTTGCCAACGTTCCGATATCTCCTAACCCCAATACTGCAGTGCCATTCGAGATAACCGCCACAAGGTTGCCTTTCATAGTGTATTTGTAAATGTCATCCGGATTATCCTTGATTTTAAGACAAGGATCGGCAACCCCCGGAGTATAGGCTAACGATAAATCACGCTTAGTGTTATAAGGCTTTGAAGGAATAACCTCAAGCTTGCCAGGACGTCCTTCTGCATGATAAGATAGAGCATCTTTCCTGAATAAATTATCAATTGTGTTCATAAAATAATTATTTTTTTGTTAAACTATTAACAATACAAAACTAATCAATACTCAGATACATAATGTTGCTAACCTCTTCTTTTAAATCAACAACATTTTATTTAAACTTACAAAAACACTGATTATCTATATAAAAGAGATAAATTAGAATCTTTATAAATTTTGTAAACATAAAAACTTTATTTGATAAAAACAGTGAATCTTTTTTGGTTTAACCAATTGTATCTCTTAAAACTAAAAGTTTCTGCTTATAATCAAGACAGACAGTATCTTTAGTTTGAGCCAGGTTTAACCCCCTTTACTATTTCCCAATCAAACTTAGCACACCATTTATAAATGTGAGCGGGTGCATCGGGTTTCCTGGTACGAATAGGTCAATGTGGTATTTATCCAGAAAAGTACGGTTGATTGCTGGACTATCCACAAACATACCTCCACCAATAGCATCGCTACCCGCAAGGATTATAATTTTTGGCTCTGGTACTGCATCGTAGCATATCTGTAATGCATCGGCCATATTTTCGGATATGGGCCCTGTGATAACGATTCCGTCGGTGTGGCGCGGTGAGGCAAGAAATTCAATGCCGTAACGCCCCATGTCGAAGTTCACGTTCCCGCTGGCATTCAGCTCCATTTCGCTACTATTGTCACCCGCTGCTGAAATCTGTCGTAATTTTAATGATTGTTTGAATAGTTTCCTTATTACCGGTCTGACAGCCGAATGGTCGAAATCCATCTTCGTTTGACCAACCCTTATTACCAAATCCTCGCGATTAGAGGCGGCAATTTTATAGTCGTTGGTGAACATGATTTTCTGTGGGCAAGCAAAGTGGCACTCCTTGCAGAATATGCATTTTCCCATATCCAACCCGAATGGATCATCCACAAAAGCATCCACAGGGCATATATTTTTCACATGCTCAATTTCTTCTGGGGTAATAGTGTCGCTGATAACGGGTCTTCCCCGGAATAGGGGCGAAAGCTCTACACCCTTCAAATCGGGGATATACTGCCACCCGTGGCTACGGAGGATATTGGCTTCTTTTATTCTTAGCTTTTTTCTAGATATCATTGCCGCAGTAACTTAGGTTAAATGATTTGTTGCAAACAGGGAAATCTGAAATTTCCTGATTCCGCACCGCTAAGGCCAGCGCCATCCAGTTGTGCAGCGAAGGGTCTTTGATTTTGTAATGAGCTAAGTTCCCCTGCTCGTCAGTGATTGCACTATGGCATAGTTCGCCACGCCACGCCTCCACAACCGATATGGCAAAGGATAATGGCTTTAAACCATAATCGTAAACAGGTCTTGGGGTATCTTCTTTTGCCATCCCTTCCCATATAGAGCAAAACTCGTTGACCATGGAAACCGATTTTTTCGACTCTTCGTATCGAAGCATACCACGTGCCAGCACATCGCCGGTAGTTAAAACAACAGGCTCGTATTGATATTGATTAAAATATTGGAATGGATGCGATTTTCGGATGTCCCTACCCAACGATGTTGAACGTGCTGCCATGCCCACTGCTCCAATAAGTATGGCTTGCTCGGGGGTTAATTCTCCAATACCATCGAAACGCGAAAGCACTGTGGGTAGGGTGTAAATCCTATCAGCCATATCAATGTATCGGTTACCCGAATCCTTTAAGATATTACGTATTTCGTCAACCACTGTTTCGTTGAGCGGATAGTTGCTTCCACCAGGTCGTACCAACCCTTTTCCAAACCTATTGCCACACCAGAACTGGGTTGTGTTTATAATAGTTGTGCGAAGCGCCTCATTCACCACCTGTCCAAGCTGGTAGGCAACATCGGTGCAAAGGGCAGAGGTGTCGCCGATATGTATGGCAAAACGCTCCAGTTCAAGCCCAATGCAACGCTCTATCATTAGACTTTCGGGTATTGGCAAGTCAGCCAGCGACTCAATAAGTTGAGCATGGGCTATGGACGAGCCAACGGCAGTATCGCCTGCCACGCTTTCAGTAAGAATTGTGCGTTGTAGCCCATTCTGCTTGACAAACAATTGCTCAATCCCCCTATGCTGATATCCAAGGCTTATCTCCAGATGTAACACTTTCTCTCCATGGCATATAAAGCGGAAATGTCCGGGCTCGATAATTCCGGCATGAATAGGACCTACGCCTACTTCGTGCAGCTCTTCGCTTTCAAAGGCGAGGAACGGATAAGCATCAACATGAAGTTTTGTTCCGTCATTCTTAAAACTTGAACGAACAGGCTTTAACCAGGGGTGTCCTTTGAAGTGTATCCTAAAATTCTCGTGGATTTCGCGCTCGAAGATGTGGAGTTGGAAACATTCGGGAGTGATGGAGCGTAATGATTTTTCGCCTTTTGGAAGTTCGTGCGAACAAATACGGATAATGTTAAGTTCATCGCAGGCAATGCAGCAAACGAACCAAAGGCGACTACCGAAATCAACACAATAGTAGTTGAGGCAATGGTGGGTATCTATTTTCAGTTCGTCCACCACATAATCGTAGAAATCATCATAATCGAGCAGTGGAATATCTTTAATTGCAACCGCTTGGGAGTTTGAAACTTCAATATATTTTTTTCCTTCCATTTTCTACATCTGGGTCAATAGTGAAATACTTTGCCGAATCAGTTCGTCAACCAATGGTGGGCGATAGAAGCAAAACACAACCACTACCAAAAGGAATAGGAACTGCGTTACCGTTTCGATGGGGTTAATCTTTTCCGGTAAAACATCATGCATTGATTTACGTGCATCCGAAAAGCAGATATGCATCACCCTGACGCTGAGCGCATACACCACCACGCAAATCATCAGTGCAACAGCGATGAGGACAAACCATGAATTGCTGAAAATAAGCGCTTTGAATATAAGATACTTGGGAATGAAAAGCCCGGAAGGTGGTATTGCGAGTAGAAATATCATCCCGACCATAAGCACTACTGCACCGACCGGATGTAATTTGATGTATTTACCCGAAAAGTTAATATCCAATGAGTTGAATACCCTATTAAGTTGACCGATTTGGAAAAACATAGACGATTTAACGAATGAATGTAGTATAAGCAATAGTATAGCAGCGTAATACCCAGCACCGCCAATTCCAAGTGCAATGGCTGCTAAGCCTGCATTTTCGAGAGTTGAGTAGGCAAACATTCGCTTGTGGTGTGTGGCTTTGAGCATATAGCCTGCAGCCACCACGATGGAGCTTAACCCACCAATGATAAGCACATGGTTCATCCAATGAAATATCTCGCTACCCGATAGTGCAACATATATTCTGAAAATAATAACAAATCCCATATTCACTATGGCGGTGGAAAAAAGTGCGCCAATAGGCGATGGGGCAACGGAGTTGGCATCTATACCTACGGTGTGCATTGGGAACAGTTCCATCTTAGTGCTGTAACCGATGAAAATAAAAATAAACGCAATTTTAAGATATAGTGGGTTGGCCTGCGATGCCACTTTTGCAATGGCCTCGAATGACAAATTGGTAAAACCGTACTGCTCAATGCCAAAGCCTATGAAAAGGATACCTATATAGGCGAAGGCAATTCCCACCGAGCAGAGGAAAATGTATTTCCATGTGGCTTCTAATGCCATTTTTGTTTTTTCGTGATATATTAGTACCGATGCCAATAGGGTGGTGGCCTCCACCAGTATCCACACCACGGTGGCCTCGTTGGCCAGATAGGCTCCGGTTATCACTGCTATCACCCCGATGAGTGCCGAATGGTAGTAATAAAACCGTTTTGTTGTTCCATTGGTAAAATAGCGGAAACCATGGTAAATCGTTGCAGGAAAAATAATTGATAGTACCGAGAGAAAAATCACTCCCAGCGGATCGTAGGTAAAATATGATAAATCTGTTTGATTGAGATGCAGGTATGCGTAATAGGCAAAGGCAATTTGAATTGCCGCAAAAAGGGAAATCATAATTTGGGCAGTTCGCCTTTTATTAACCAGCAGTGTGGCAACACTCAATATAATAGCCGATATGAAGTAAAAGAGAATCATATTCTAATGCTTTAGCGATGTAAGGTCTTGCACCTCAAACTTGTTAAACTCCGTGCCAATCCGATTTATCAGTATGGAAATTACCAACACGCTCACGAAAACATCCAGCAGAATACCAATATTTATCAGCATAGTCATCTCTTTGCCCACGGCCATGGAGAGCATAAAAACCGCATTTTCAATAATCAGAAATCCAATCATATGCGAAAAGATAAGTTTGTGGCCAATGATGAGCAGTACTCCTACAAACATGGTAAAAAGCGCAATGGTAAGATAGGCGGTATCAATATGCGGATTCTCTAAAATATTAGCGATAACTATGCTTAGTACCAGTGCAATTATAGTGAGTATCAGAGAGAAGAAGCCCGGTAACGCCCTGTTGTGCACCTTGTATATTCCTGTGCGATGAATAATTGAAAATAGAAGGTAGGGCACCACGATAGCTTTAAAAATAAGCGTTTCGGCCAGAATTAGTATCAGGTTTAGGGTGCTTACCTCTTGCAATTCAATCAGTGCAATTCCCATTAGCAATATCCCCTGAACGGCAATGAGCCGCGAATAAATGCGAAATCTATCAGCAACGCTGACATATATCAGATTTATGGCAAAAAGGACTATTAAAAAATTAAGCATTTTCAAATGGATTTAAAATTTTCCCATCAAAAGCAGAACTATCACAAATGCCACCAGCGCAATACCCGACAATGTGAGAACAAACTGCGGGTTTTTACCCATTTTATTACGGGCACGGAACGATTCGTTCAAGCCTATAATAACTCCCAAACAGACTACTACAGCAAAAAATGCAAAAATCTGAATGTAGATACTCCATTTGGTATTGATGAGTATGGCGGTTATAAGCGCACCGTAAATTCCGTATTTCAAGAATGTTCCAATGTGGAGAAGCGCCTTGTCGAAACCACTGTAGTCCAATATCATCACTTCATGAATCATGGTGAGTTCAAGGTGAGTTTTGGGGTCGTCAATGGGCATTCGGCTATTCTCAATCATAACTATCTGTATCAGCAGATAGAAACTGATAACGCTGAATATCAATATATAATTATTGTCGCTTAAATGGAAGCCGTAAAAAATATCTGTAAACGAAGTGTAGCCTGTAAACATGGCAAAAGTGCCTAACAGGATAAAAAAGGCAGGCTCCACCATCATTGAGTATAGGGCTTCGCGATTAGCCCCCATGCCCTCGAAACTGCTTCCACAATCGAGCGCTCCAATGATAGTGAAAAATTTGCCAAAAGACAATATATAGGCAAAGAACACGAAATCGGCGCCAAACGTAATCAGCGCACCTTGGTTGCCAAAAGGCACTAATGTGAGTGCACACACGATGCTTGCCAACGATAATGAGGGTGCAATCCTAAATATTAACCCCGTGGTATTACTGAAAACGCTTCCTTTGCGCAGCAAAACCCTTAAATCTTTTAGGGGTTGAAATAGCCCAGGCCCCTTGCGCCCCGACGCGATGCTCTTGGTGCGAATGATAACACCCGGCACCAACAGTGAAGCGATTATGATGAGAATGATTCCGAGCATGTTCTAAATGAAATTAAGATAGGTAAGAATAAGTATCAGTAACATGAACAGAAAGGCATATAATATATAGTGCTGAATCTGACCTGTTTGCATTATAGCAATCTTTTTCATCCAGTCCAAAAATTTATTCACAGGTTTATTGGTTAGCTGTTCTCGGAAAACATCTTCGGAGTGTGTGCTGAAAGCTCTTGATGGGGGGAAAATATCATTTTCACTAATAGGCTCGGTGATTATCTTTCGGCGAATAACAGGTTTTGCCAATTGGCTCAAACTGTCGGCATATGACGATGCTGTATATTGTAATCTAGAACTTTCCAGCGTGTATCCGCAACCCCAGGTGGGGCCCGCTGCTATGGGTTTCCTTCTGAGATGAATATACCTAAGCAAAAGTATGCCCACTGCCATTATTATAAACACACCCGATGCAGCGCTGATACCCGATAGGTTGGCAATGAAACTATGATATTCCGGTATGATTATTTTCAAATCGTGGCTAAATATGCCGAAAATCGGCTTGACAAATAGTGCGGGAACCACTCCAATAGCAACAATTAGAATCGCTGAGATGATTTGCGGTGCAATCATGCTATGTGTCACTTCGATAGCATTTTCAGCCTGTTTGCTTCGGGGTGAGCCAAGGAAGATGACACCAAACGCTTTAGTGAAGCAGAACACGGCTAACCCACCTATCAGGGTAAGCCCAATAATGCTGAATAGCAATAGAATAGATTGTGAGAAACCTGCGCCATGCATGGTATCAATCATTCCAAAGTATATTAGATACTCCGAAATGAATCCATTGAATGGAGGTAGTCCGCAAATTGCAATGGAACCCAATAAAAACAGGAGAGCGGTATAGGGCATGGTTTTCATCAGACCGCCGCATTTTTCAATATCACGGGTTTTTGCTGCAAGGTAAACCGAACCTGCATTGAAAAACAGCAAAGATTTGAACAACGAGTGGTTTAAAGTATGGAGTAAAGCGCCACTAAAGCCTAACAACATAAGCATTTGATTATTTGTTGCCTTACCGATTATTCCTAATCCCAACCCAATCCCAATAATGCCAATATTTTCGATACTATGATAGGCCAATAGTCGTTTCAAATCGTGTTGCAGAATGGCATAAATTACCCCTAAAAGACCTGAAATTAACGAAACTGCCAGAAGAAGCACACCAATAATCAGCAAATCGCTTTGTGTTGCAAGTACAACCCTAAATATTCCGTAGATGCCCATTTTAATCATCACCCCCGACATTACCCCCGACACATGCGAGGGCGCTGCAGGATGTGCTTCAGGTAGCCAAGTATGCAGGGGCATAAATCCGGCCTTAATGGCAAAGCCTATAAAAAAGAGTAGGAAAAGTGGCCAATTACTGCTATTTGCAAAATATGTGGGCAATGAATCAAAACTTATGCTTCCCGTTGATTTTTCGACCAATAGAAAACCAACCAATATGAAAAGCATACCCACATGCATCTGTACTAAATAGTTAATGCCTGTTTTGAGTATGTTCCGATTATCGGCATCGAAAATCACAAGGAAAAATGAGGATATTGCCATCATCTCCCAAGCAATTAGGAATAGAACTCCATTGCGCAGCATCACCACTAACAGCATGGAAAAGTAGAGCCAGATATAGGAAAAATAATGGACGGCAAACCGTAAATTGCCCATACGGGAGTGATAGGGCTTGAGATAGCCATTTGCATAAAGCAGTCCAACCAATAAGGTAATGTTAATCACTAAAATGAAAAAGGCTGAAAGGCCATCCAACACTAATATGTCTGTGGCAGATCGGAATATGTTGTTGAAACCATGTACAAAGGATTGCGAATTGCCATTTAATGCCTGGACTGCCCCATGTGTAGTGAGCGCTACCATGCCCATAACCAATAGTAGCGAGTAGAGATAACCTGATTTTTTTCGGAAAAAGAATACTCCGAAAGACAATCCAAGAAGTATTAAAAAGAAAATACCCAGCATATAAAGGTAGAAATTAAGAAAACCGCACAAAAATATTGAAAAATTCGATGGGCAGGCATGAATGGAAATGAGAAATTTTATGTTCTATTGAAGTACTCTCCATTTTTCAAATCACAGATCTGTCATTTATTGGTTTAACCTCGTTATTTTACAACGGTTTACGTCTTGCCGAAGAGGTTATTTTCATCCAAACCTTTCAAACGAAGTACAAAACTTGAACTTTCCATAAATCTTCAAATCGAAACGGTTATTGCCGCTCTCAGTAGAGCGTTTGTTGCAGTCAACGCTTTACTCACTATATGTTTTCATTTTTTTTATTTGCTTCACTCGTAAAAATTGACTTTTAAATATTTCCTATCCACAGGAAGGAAAAAACAGCAGAATCTAATACGTTAAGCTAATTTTTTACATACATTTTTTATCAATCCTTCTATATCGCTTGGGTGAGATGAAGCATTCCAGCGCCATTTACCAAAACCGCCGCCCTTTAGATTGTCCAAAAAACTTAATAAGATTTCCATTACCATAAAATAATCAGCAATATGTCCTTTTAGGTTGAAAAAGAATGATTAATTTCGCCTGTTAACGTTTGGCGATGGATATCCAACAAATTCTAATAAAATACTGGGGTTACAGCGGTTTCAGGCCGATGCAGGAAGATATTATCAGGTCGGTTTTGGCCGGGCAAGACACCCTTGCATTAATGCCAACCGGCGGCGGGAAATCCATTTGCTTTCAAGTGCCGGCTCTTGCAAAAGAGGGTATATGTATTGTGATTTCTCCACTCATAGCTCTGATGAAAGATCAGGTGGACAGACTAAAGACATTAGGGATTAACGCTTTCGCAATATACTCCGGAATGCATCAAACCGAAATCGAGCTTGCCTTGAATAATGCTACACTTGGCAATGCCAAATTCCTTTATATTTCACCTGAACGACTTGCAACACCAAATTTCAGAGAAGTCCTTCGTTATATGAAGGTAAACCTGATAGCCGTGGATGAAGCACATTGCATCTCACAATGGGGTTATGACTTTAGACCGCCATATTTAAAAATTGCAGAAATACGTCATATTATACCAGATGCTCCAGTACTCGCGCTTACAGCATCGGCTACCCCTGTAGTGGTGGATGATATTCAGGAAAAATTAGGATTCTCCACACCCAACCTGATCAGGCAAAGCTTTGAGCGGAAGAACCTTGCTTACATAGTAGTGAAAGAAGAAAATAAGATGGGTAAGCTTGTTGAGATGTTTAAGAAAGTACATGGAAGCGCCATTGTGTATGCCGGAACCCGCCGCCGCACATACGAATTTGCACGGGAGTTAAATAAAAACGGAATCCCTGCCGATCATTACCATGCTGGTATGGAGAATGAACAGCGTGAGAAGAAACAGAAAGCATGGATGTCTGGCCATCCAAGAGTAATTGTAGCAACAAATGCCTTTGGAATGGGTATTGACAAGCCTGACGTCAGGCTTGTAGTACATGTTGATTTGCCGGGCAGCATCGAGGCATACTTCCAGGAAGCGGGCCGCGCCGGTAGAGACGGGAAAAAAGCGTGGTCGGTAATTCTTTATCAGGATTCTGATCTGCTCGATGCCAACAGCCAGTTTGAGTTTTCTTTTCCGGATATGGAGATGATAAAAAGTGTTTATCACGCTTTAGGAAATTACTTTAGTCTTGCCGTAGGAAGTGGAAAAAATACCGGATTTGATTTTGACATATCCGACTTTTGCAATCAGTTCAACCTTAATCCTATATCAACATTTAATTCCCTTAAATTTCTTGAAAAGGAGGGGTATCTGCTCCTGAGCGAAGGCCTTCATTTTCCGCCAAGAATATTTGTAAAACTTCAGGGCGAAAAACTCTATAAATTCAGGGTAGAAAATGCCGACCTTGATATTTTTCTGAAAATCATATTAAGGTCATATACAGGACTTTTTACTCAGTTTACCAAATTTAATATTAATGAGCTGGCACGTCGTACCAGCCTTTCAGTTGAGCAAACTTTTGCAAAGCTCGAAAAGCTAAATCGTTTAGGAGCAATTGCATTTGTCCCGCCCAAAAGCAAACCTCAGATCATTTTTACAGAAGAGAGATTAGACGCCAAAGATCTTTACATATCCAAAGAGAATTACTCAATGCGTAAGAAGATGGCGTTAGAGAGGTTAAATTCTCTAAATGTATATCTCACCTCCAATAGTCGTTGCCGGAGTATATCTTTATTAAACTACTTCGGAGAGAGTAAAATAAAACGTTGTGGACAATGTGATGTATGCCTTGAGCGCAACAAGGTTGACCTGAACGAGCAGGAGTTTAACGCTATTCTCGATCAAATAAAGCCGCTGCTTAAAACTGGCGCATTTGAAATTAACGATCTAATAGCACAAACTGAAAGAGTGAAAAAAGAAAAAGTTTTAAAAGTAATAGAATGGCTTCTTGACAATAACAAAATTGCTTATACTCTTGATAAAAAACTCTATTGGCTATAATTGGCAGGATAAAACATTAATTTTGCTATTGATTTACTAACTATTTTCGATATGATTAATAAAATGAAAATTGTCGTTGTTTTACCGGCATACAATGCAGCAAAAACTATTGAAAACACTTACAATGAAATCCCTTTCGATATTGTTGATGAAGTCGTTTTTGTGGACGATAAAAGCTCAGATAACAGCGTCGAGATTGCCCATAAGCTTGGCATCAAACATATCCTTATTCATCCCGAAAACAAAGGATATGGCGCAAACCAAAAATCCTGCTACCAGAAGGCTCTTGAACTAAATGCCGATATTATAATCATGCTTCACCCCGATTATCAATATACCCCTAAACTTATCCATTCCATGGCTTACCTAATTGCTAACGGAGTATATCCCGTTGTTTTTGGTTCCCGGATTTTGGGTACAGGAGCTCGAAAGGGAGGAATGCCTGTTTATAAATACATAGCAAACCGTATCTTAACGTTATTTCAAAACCTCATTTTAAATCAAAAACTCTCCGAATATCACACTGGCTATAGAGCCTTTTCTGCTGAAGTGATTCGAAAGGTAAATTTTTTAGCTAATTCTGATGATTTTGTTTTTGATAATCAGATAATCTCTCAAATCTTTATGGCAGGTTTTGAAATTGCTGAAATTACTTGCCCGACAAAATATTTTGAAGAAGCCTCTTCCATCAACTTTCACCGTAGTGTTAAGTATGGGTTAGGAGTTTTAAAAACATCTTTTCTCTATCGTTTTCATCGTTGGGGCATTATCAATTCTTCTCTTTATGCAAGATCCGTTTATGATTCTTAAGCCTAAATTTTATCTTAATTCCAACGTAGTTGAAGTTGCTCGTTTATTAATTGGTAAAGTTTTAGTAACTCGTTTTGAGAATAAGCTAACTTCAGGCATTATAGTGGAAACCGAGGCTTATGCCGGTACTGACGATCGGGCTTCTCATGCATGGAACGGGAAGATTACCCCGCGCAACAGGGTTATGTTCGAGCAAGGAGGTGTTGCTTATATTTATCTCTGCTACGGTATCCATTCGCTTTTCAACGTAGTTACAAATGTTGCAGGCACGCCACATGCGGTACTCATTCGAGGTATTACACCTTTGGATGGTGTAGATATCATGTTGGCAAGAAGAGGCAAGACGTACTTAAAACCTTCGGATGGCATTGGCCCGGGTAAGGTTTCGATGCTGTTGGGCATTCATTACTCACATTCTGGCTTACCGTTAACAGGCTCTGAGTCATCTTCTCTTCAAATCTGGATTGAAGATCGTGGCGCTTTAACTAACGGTGAAATTAGAACAACAACAAGGATAGGTGTTGACTATGCCGGCAAAGATGCCCTGTTGCCATACAGGTTTGTGATGGACATAAAAAAAGCCCCGATAAACGGAGCTTTTTAATTCTTTTGTTTTAGATTAGGCTACAGCGCCTGCTAAATCACTTCCAGCCTTGAATTTAACAACTTTTTTAGCAGCAATTTTCAGCTCTTTACCAGTTTGTGGGTTTCTGCCAATTCTTGCTGCACGCGTTGAAACGCTAAACGTACCAAAACCTACTAAAGTAATTTTGTCTCCTGATTTAAGAGCATTTTGGGTAACCTTTACAAAAGCATCTAATGCTTTTTTAGAATCTGCCTTGGTTAAACCAGATTCGGCAGCCATTGCATCAATAAGTTCAGCTTTGTTCATAGTTGATGAAATTTTGATTAGTAAAAAAAAACATTCCTGCAAATATAGTTCATAAATGAATACCTACAAGCTTTTTACAAAAAAAAACGATTAAAAATTACTTAAAAAGGTATTTTTAACGATATTTTACGTTAAAAATTGTTAATCGCGCCTTATTTGCCTTTAATTTTTAATGCATTTTCCATTTAGGGGTTATTGGAAAGCCATTCAAAAAATCTTTCACTTGTAAACGCTTTTTTCCAGCCATTTGTAACTCCTCTATCGTTAATGTACCATCTGATGTGAAAGTCGCAATCTGTTTTTCACTTGTAATGAATATTTCACCTGGCTTATGATCATGGGTAAGCATTTTATAGCTTGCTTTAAAAATTTTAAGTTGAATCTCTTCATTATTAGGTCCGGACAATACGGTAAATGCCGCTGGAACAGGATTTAAACCACGTATCAAGTTATAGATTGTTACAGATTTTGAGTTCCAGTTTATCCTGCAATCGGCTTTTGAAATTTTTGGAGCGCTCTTAATTATTTCGCCTGTTGTAATCAAATCAGACTGAGAGATAAGATCATAAGAATTATCCTGAATGGCGAATGCTGTTTTTAATACAAGCTCAGCGCCGGTTAACATCATTCTATCGTGTAATTCCCCGTAAGTCTCTTGCTCTCCAATTTTTATCGGATTTCTGAAAATTATTTTTCCGGTATCTATTTCGTGTTTAATAAAGAAGGTAGTAAGTCCGGTAACTTTTTCTCCATTTATAATTGCATGATTTATAGGAGCAGCTCCACGATACTGGGGTAATAACGAGGCATGAAGGTTAAAGGTTCCGAATTCGGGAAAAGACCATATTTCCTCGGGCAACATCCTGAACGCCACTACTATTCCTAAATTTGGTTTAAGCGCTGCAAACTCTTTGATAAACTTATTGTCTTTTAAATTTACCGGTTGGAGTAATGGCAGTTTAGCTTTTACCGCAAATTGTTTTACTTCAGAAAACTTGATCTCTCTTCCACGTCCGGCAGGCTTGTCGGGGGCGGTTATCACACCAACTACATTAAATCCATTATCTATTAACGATTTAAGAGAGGGTACTGCAAACTGTGGCGTGCCCATGAAGATTATCCTAAGATCTCTTTTCATGGCTTAAATATTTATTATTGTTTTAATTCTCTAAAACTACAAATGCTAATGCTTCAAGTTTTTATGAAAAAACCTGCTCAAAATCGGGCAGGTTTTTATTTTGAATTAGAATCTTCTATTATTTTTTCAAGAGCCCTTCGGCACGTGAAATATTTTTCTCAAGGTCACGAGCTTCATTACTTGTAGGCCATTCCTTTCTAATCTTCTTGTAAATACCAATAGCATTTTTATAGTCGCCCATAAGCTCGTATGTCCATCCGGCTTTAAGCAAAAAAACCGGCGTAGTAAATTCGTTTTTGCTCGACTTTGCAGCTTTTAAATAATATGATATTGCTTTACTATTGTTATCCAACTCTACATAAGCGTCGCCTATAGCCCCCAAAGCCATTGGCTTGAGAAGCTCATCCTTTGATTTGAACTTTTTAAAATGCTTTATTGCTTCATCAAACTCGCCCTGTTTCATATAAATGGCACCGGCATAGTAGTTGGCCAACCCTGCCGATTTTGTAAATGAGTACCTGCGTGCCACATCAAGAAACCCGGGATTGATGCCGTCGCCGTTAAGAGCAAGATTAAGTGAATCCTGTCCAAAATATTTTTCGGCCATAAACATGTCCTTTTGAGCTCTTTGCTCTTTTGGCTGAATGTAAAAACGGTGGAATCCAAAGTAAATCAACACTAAAGCTATTAACGCAACAAGGATATAGGTAATCGGCTTCTGATTTTCTACAATAAACCGTTCTGATTTACTCAGAGCCTCTTCTACTGCTTGAATGTTTTTTTCTGTTTTTGTGGTTTTTTTAGCCATAATTTTTTCTCGAATTTGAAGGTGCAAAAGTATATTTTTTTTCAAAAGCGGAAAGTATATGGTTTTTTTTAATCAATTCTTTTTTATCCGAATGAATTTCTGAGGGCTGTTTGAAAAAATAAAGTCGTTGAATTATGTAGTCATTATGGTTTTTACGTTAATAATATCCATACACCTTATTTAAAATGACAAGATCGGCTGAATTAAATCAATTGATTTTTAATCATCTCTCAGCATTTATAACTGAGCATAAGCTTAAGCGCTTTGATGAGGTTTTAAAAAACCGTACACGTTATATTACTGTTGTTATTGAAGATGTTTATCAACCTCATAATGCCAGCGCTGTATTACGCACATGCGATTGTTTTGGAATTCAAGACGTTCATATCATCGAAAATCAGAATACATACACTATCAATCCTGATGTTGCTTTGGGCTCTGCAAAATGGTTGAGTCTTTTCAAATACTCAGGCGAAAACAATAATACTCCTACCGCCATCAAGTTGTTAAAAGAAAAGGGTTACAGGATTATTGCCACATCTCCTCATAGCGATAATATTGTTCTTGAAGAGTTATCGCTTGAAAAAGGGCCTGTTGCTGTGATGTTTGGAACCGAGATGAGAGGACTTACGCAAACATCCTTCCAATTAGCCGATGAGTTTATAAAAATCCCTATGTTTGGTTTTACAGAGAGTTTTAATATCTCTGTGTCAGCAGCTTTGGTTTTATATCATCTTACTGATAAACTCCGAAAGTCAACTATTGATTGGGGATTAACCGAAAATGATATGATTGACATTCGGCTTCAATGGGCAAGAGAGGTAGTAAAACGTAGTGATCTGATCGAAAGGGATTTCCTAAGCAAAAACCCTTTAGGAAAAGAGGAATAAAGCTCCTGATTTGAACTACATTTTTTACTGATGAGGATTTAATAAGCTAAAATCACTCATTTTCTAATATCTCTAATTTCTTAAAGTTTCCTTTTTTTCAATAGTTTAACAGCCTCTTTCGTGCTAAGGGGTGACAATTGATGATTTTTGACAAATTCAGCTACCAACTGAGGATCGGTTCTTGAATATTCGCGCAGCGCCCATCCAATGGCTTTTCGAATAAAAAAATCAGGATGTCCGGCAAAGCTTTCAATGAGCTTAAAAAGCAAAGCCGCATCGGTTTTATCTTTATACTTAATCTGAAAAAGTAAAGTTGTGCGTTGTAGCCAAAGGTTTTCGGAGGTTGCCCATTTGGTAATATAATACAGTATTAGCTCCGGAAATTTTTGAAATAATTTACCTACAAGATTAGTCGCGATCAAATCCACTGTATCCCACCATGATTTTTGGCAAATCATATATTCGATTGTGTTTACAAAGGCCGAATCCATCTGCCTGATATGGCGTTTGGCCAGCTCAATAGCAAAATACTGACATTCCCTCTGTTGTAACGACCACAATTCGGGAATAACCTCCTCAATTATTGATTGATTTACGGGATTATGCAAAGCAAAGATACTCCGGTAGATCAATGCTCGTTCAGGTGAGCTAATTCCATAAAACTCAAACTGATTCCGCATATAAGCTTTTTGTTGCAGCGCCCTTTGCTTATCAGCCGACTCTTCAAACCGTTTTATAACATCTGTAACGATGACATGCATTATTCAACCAATATTTTATCGGTTGTCATTAACTTATTTTGTTTGTCAATAAACTGGATTATAAAAACTCCCTTATTTTGATTTGAAGTATCCCATTCCATTAATGATGATGCATTTAGGTTTTTTATATTTCCGACTATTTGTCCATTAGCATTAAATATTTTTATTTGCGTGGGGATCAATGATTTGAATTCAAAATATACTTTTTCTTGTGCAGGGTTTGGATAGATCATGATGTCGTTTTTATGTTTCGACATATTATCATTTACATTTACCTGCGAGCTCCATACTGCTAAAGTATAATCGCCTGGTTGAATGTTTGGGGTTTCGAGGTAACCGGTGTTTGGCGCTCCAATTTTTGTAAAATCAACTCCTACCCATTCAGAATTTGTATTAGGTCGGTAAAGTATTACTAACGAGTCGGCAGGATTAGCCATAAGGTTGCCATCAAGGTTATTGAATCTGTTATACATAAAGCTACCGGTCAGTTGTGTTCCTTGCGGTAATATTCCATCAATCCGCCAGTGCCTGTAATCCGAGAGCGTAAGTCCTTCTAAGGGAGTCTGCAACGGATCGGGTGGCACCCAACGATGTGTAATTCTAATAAAGCCTGAATCAGAGAGCGGCATTTCGTCAACCCTTAGTTTTACGAAAACATCGGTTAGGTTTAGATTTGTTGATGCGTTGATGGTTAAATATTTATCTGTTGTCGCATCTGCTACTTTATCATAAAAATCCAACATGGCGATAACAGGATTTATATTTATGGTAAAGGTTTGTTGACCCGTTTCGCCGGAAAATTCCATCAGAACAGTCTCTTTTTGCCATTGTTGATCCATGAATGTTACCTCAATACGGTTTGAATTTGCGAATTGGCAAGGTCCTTTAAGCTTTTGTTTTACAAAAACGGTTACATCCCAGTTATTTCCGGACGATATCACGTTAAAGGAGTCAATTGAGAACTCGGGAAAGCCTGGCGTAAAAACCCATGTTTCGAAAAAGTCGGTCAATTCAACTCCTGAATGGTTGCTTAAAATATCTCTTAGCTGCCATGTGTCGGCATGATTAAAGGCGTATTCGTCAAGGTAAGCTCTCACAGCAGGAAAGAACAGATCATCACCCATGTAATTTCTAAGGGTATGTACAACGATACCGCCTTTATTATATACTGTCGTTCCGTATGTATATTGGGTAGGGATTCCGTACAAGGCACGATAACCGTTGTCGGAAACATGTGCGCTATGAAGGACTGTTCGTTGTAATGCAAACATATTATCATGGTAAGCTTGCCATCCATATAGCGCTTCGCGATATAGTGATTCGCAAAATACCGCCCAGCCTTCGTTGAGCCACATATCTTCGGCGCTGGCACAAGTAACTAAATCGCCAAACCATTGATGTGAGAGCTCATGGGCAAAAAGACTTTCGTAAGAGAGGCCACCGGTAATTGTGGCATGTGGGATGGCAATATTAGTTGAATGCTCCATAGCGCCAATAGCTGTACTGACATACCCAACCCGCTCCCAACGGTATGGACCTAAATATTGTTCAAATGCTTCTAACATAGGAACAAGCGTTTGAAAACTACCCTGAACTTTAGCTGTATCACTTGGCCTTACGTAAATACCAATAGGGATTTCCTCACCGGTAACCGAAACAAACGACGAGGGCTTGTTGATATATTCGCCAACGGCAACTGATGCAAGGTAAGTAGGTATCTCATCCTCAATTTTCCAATGGTAAGTTTTAGTGTTATTCCCATTTTCTATAACATCAAGTAGAGTACCTCCACAAACGGCTACTTTTGGATTAGTAACGGTAACAAAAAGCTCATAAATAGCTCTGTCGTGAAAATCATCTATACAAGGAAACCACGACTTGCCAAGGTTATGCGGATCGGATGTGAACCCAACACCAAGGTTAAAAGCATATTGACCACTCCAATGAAACCCGCCCCAATTTTCATGAAAAGGAGAACCGTGATAATGAACTTTAACCTCAATTATCTCTCCTGAATTTATGGGCGATGATAACGGGATACTTAAAAACGGATTTTGTTGCTGAAAGTTGCTAACCGGATTCCCATTTACAAAAACCTCATCCACTATAAGATCCAATAATTCCAATTTTACAACATTAAGGATGTCAATTTTGGATTTCAGAGTTACAGTAGTTTTTGCGGTTATTGTTTTTGCAACAAAATCAAGATCTGTAATTTCAATTTCGTACTTTAGAGCATCAAGCGTGTCGCTCAGGTTACCATTACTCAAATGTGATCTTTTTGAGTTTACTTCAGAAAAGTGTGCAAAGGCTTGGGTTTCAAAAAGTGTAATTGAAAGCAATAAAAAAAACAAAATACCTTTCTTTATCATTTAAGCAAATATTTAATTTTTTCGATGGGTAAAAGTATAAAAATCACTTTAACTTCGTTACTAAATTTTGACTTCAAAGATAATAATGACTTTTTTCTTAATTATTGTATTTTATAGATAGTTAAAAGAATAAATCCGGATTTATTTGAGTCTAAGTTTAATGAAATTCGTTTGTATTAAAAAAAAGAATTTCTTTTGTTGCGAATCGAGTTGTCAATTTACTCAACATCATTTAACATGAATAATGTTTGCCTACTTAAAAGGTTTTTAATTCCGATTCTTGTTTTTTTCCTTTTTTTGCCTGACAAGGGATTAACACAAAACAGGATATGGACGCTTGAAGATTGCATTTATTACGCTTTCGAAAATAATCTTCAGATCAAGCAGAGCGCCCTTAATGTTAAAAATTTTGAAATTAGCAAGTTGGAGGCTAAACTAAGCCTGATTCCCAATCTGAACAGCGACGCCTCATTCAGTTATAATTGGGGAAGGGTATTAGATCGCACTAATTATACCTATACCGATAAAGAGACCAACCAGGCTAACTTCGGCATTCACGCCAACATGCGGCTTTTTGGCGGGCTGCAACTTCAAAATCAAATCAAAAAAGCATCGCTTGACTTTTTAACAAGCCAATATGATTACGACAAAATCAAAGATGATATAACTTTATTGCTTACGCAGGCATATCTTAATATTCTCTATAATAAAGAACTGCTAAAAGTGGCTACAAATCAGGTTTCCATAACCCGCGACCAGATCAGACTTACTGAAAAACTTATGGAAGCCGGCAAGCTGGCTCTGGGTAACCTGCTCGAAATTCAGGCTCAGGGCGCAAGAGAAGAAATTACGGAGATAAATTACGAAAACTCCCTTGCTCTTGCATACCTTGATTTAATGCAATTATTAGATATTAAAGCTGATACTGATTTTGAGATTGAAGTGCCTGTGTTGGATGATGAACTTTTGTTTGAAATTACGCCTATAAATCAGGTGTATGATGTGGCTCTTGAACGTATGCCATCAGTTAAAAGCGCTGAAGCAGCCGTTGAGAGCGCTTACCGTGGGATTGCTATAGCTAAGGGAGCGCGAAGCCCGGTTTTAAATTTGCAAAGCGGATGGAACACAAATTATTCCAACCAATATCGAAAATTCGAAATAGATCCATATACAGGGCAATATTATCAAACTGACGTCATTCCATTTGGCGATCAGTTTGTTGACAACCAAAGTCGTTTTATTGGCCTAAGCTTGAGCATTCCGATATTTAATGCTTATCAGGCAACATCTAACATTTCGCGTGCACGGGTTGCTGCTTCCAATGCCGAGTATAATTACGAACTGGCTAAGAATACATTACGCAAAAGTATCGAGCAAGCTTTCTATGACGCTCAAGCTGCATATAAAAGCTATCAGGCTACACAAAAGTCGTTATCCTCATCTGTAGAGGCATACCGGCATACCGAACAGCGCTTTACTGTTGGTATGGCTACCTCTGTAGATTATAATTTAGCAAAGACACAGTTGGCTGCCGCCGAGTCCGATTTACTAAGAGCAAAATATGACTATATCTTTAAAACCAAGATCCTTGATTTCTATATGGGCAGGCCTATTACGCTCAATCAATAATATCCGATCTGTTATCAGTTGAACCATATAAAATTATGAAAAACAAAAAACTCTATTTTATCATTGTACCGATAATTCTATTATTGGTAATTCTTGCCATTTTAAAAAGCAAAGGAGTGTTAAGAAAAGACCAGTCCTTAAAGGTTAATACTGAACAAGTAACCCGTCGTACTATTATTCAAACTGTATCAGCCAATGGCCGTATTCAGCCTGCTAAGGAGGTAAAGATCACTCCCTACATTTCGGGTGAAGTTGTTGAGTTATGGGTCCGCGAAGGCGATCAGGTGAAGAGTGGTGATTTGTTAGCTAAAATTGATCCGGAGATATATCTTTCCAATTATGAACGGATGGAAGCCGGACTTCAATCGCAACGGGCAAACTTGTCGAATACCAAAGCGCGGCTTCTCCAGACAAAGGCACAATTTACCAGCTCTAAACTCTCATTTGATCGTAACGAAAAACTCTGGCAAGAGAAGGTTATCTCTGATTCCGATTATGAAACTGCTTTAGCTCAATACGAAGTGGCGAAGGCCGAGGTACTGGCTTCGGAGGAGGCTGTAAAGGCTGCTGAATTTCAAGTAACCAGCGCTGAAGCCTCTTTGCGCGAAGCAAAAGAAAACTTGACTAAAACAGCAATATTTGCACCTGCTGATGGCACAATATCGCGTTTAACTGTTGAAAAAGGTGAACGGGTTGCAGGCGCCTCGCAGTTTTCGGCAGGTACGGAAATGATGCGTATTGCAAACCTCGACCTCATGGAAGCTCTTGTTAAAGTAAGCGAAAACGATATTGTACGAGTAAACTTAGGCGACACTTCACTGATAGAGATAGATGCTTATCTGAATAGAAAATTCAAAGGCATAGTTACTGAAATAGCCACTTCTGCCGAAACAACTACGGCAACTACCGATCAGGTTATCAATTTTGAAGTAAAAATCAGTATTCTTAAAGATTCCTATCTCGACCTGCTTGATTCCGAAAAGCCATGGGCATCACCTTTTAGGCCAGGTATGTCAACCACTGTTGATATTCAAACCAAAACAGAATATAATACACTTACCGTACCCATACAGGCTGTTACCACCCGAAGTGATTCGACCGGTAAATCAATAGAAGCACGGATAGACCATGATATGAACAAAGAGAAGGATAAAAATTCAATTAAAATAAACACCGAAATAACCGAATATGTCTTTGTCTTTCAGAACGATTCGGCCAAGATGATAGAAGTGAATACCGGTATCCAGGATAACACACATATCCAGATATTGAATGGTTTGGAAGAGGAACAGGAAGTTATATCAGGGCCTTACCGGGCAGTATCGCGAACCCTCAAAAATGGCGATAAGGTAAAAAAAGTACCCAAAGAAAAATTATTCGAATAAGTTGTGGAACAATAACTGTTTTTGTTTAGTTTTGTAGCGATTCAATAATGGAGAAAATGAAAAAGATACTAAGAACCGCTGCTCTTTTTCTATTGGCTACGATCTATTGTTTTGCGATGAACGTGGTTACACAATCCATTGTCAGCTTTAATTATAATTCAGACGTACATTCAGGAGAAGAGCGCTATTTAGAGCGGGTTTACTCTATCTTTTTCTACCATACCCCCCATAATGAAACCGCTTCAAATACCGTTCAGAATTTTGTTGCTCATGAATTTAAAAATCTCTTTCATTTCATCTGGGCAACACAGGAAACCATTGAAAATAAATTCGAAAAATCTTTTACCCTCTATACATGGAACTCTGAAAATATTCAGATCCGTTACCGAAAGACAAATCTTATTTTCCCATTTCACAACTTCTGGTAATCCATTTCCGACGCTTGATTTTTCAAGCTTTACCCGATTTTAATTCCGAAGTTCTTCTGAACAATTTATAAATAGATACCTGCATCAACCGCAAAATATCTTAAAAGAACATCAATTGTTTTGCGCTAATGACTGGTTTCTAAAACAGGCCAATTCCTGCAATTGTAAAACATAACATATTGCCTCGAAGAACTTCAACTATTTAATTATTAATTATTTAAAATTGAATTTATATGGATACAAGTAGTTTGATCATGGGGCTGGTTCTGGTTAGTATATGTATTGTACCACTTTATCTTTTTAACCTGAACCGAAAAAATAAAAAGAAAAAATTGCTGCAGGCCCTTAGCAACATTGCCGCAAAACACAACTGCACCATTAGTCAATACGATGTTTGTGGCGAAAACATTATTGGTATGGACGAAGCAAAAAAATATGTTTTTTGCTTTAAAAAACAAAACGATGAAATACAGGAGCATTTTGTTAACCTTGCCGAGATAAAAAACTGTAAAACAACCCATACAACCAGAAATGTCAAACATAACGATGAAGTTCAGAAAGTTACTGAAAAAGTTGAGCTTAGTTTTATTCCAATCAATGGTTCTGAACCGAATATAAATTGGGAATTTTTCAACGAAGAGGTTAAATCACATATGACAGGAGAGCTACAATTGGTTGAAAAGTGGACAAAACTTATCTCTGCCCAACTCAAGAGTAAATAAAAATCTCAAGTGTTTGATTAAACTAAAAAACAGACTTTAAAATAATATAAGGAGGTAAGGTTCTGGCTGCCTCCTTTTTTATTCTGACGATACCATTGTGGGAACTATTTTGACTTATTAAGATTGATACTAATTTGTAATTAATTGTAAAGTCAATAATTTCACTGATATTCACTCAATAAATATTTGGTTTCAGGATTGTCATTTTATCTTAAAACCAAAGTAGTATTAATATTTTAGCAGGAATATTTTTTTCAATTATTTAGTTTACTCTTAATTTTTAATTTGAAGTCATTTTAAATTGTCAAAAACGGCTTCGGGGTTATTCTTACAGCTTTAATGTATGTTAAAAATGATTAATTTCGTGCCGGTTTTCGATTTTGAAATTTTTATGTTTAATAATTAACAACAATATGACTAAGAAAAAGAAATTTATTACATGCGACGGCAATTATGCCGCCGCTCATGTCGGTTACATGTTCAGTGAAGTCGCCGCCATTTATCCTATTACACCATCATCCACTATGGCTGAATATATTGATGAGTGGTCGTCTCATGGTCGTAAAAATATATTTGGTGAAACTGTTCGCGTTATTGAACTACAGTCGGAAGGTGGCGCAGCAGGCACGCTTCACGGTGTTTTACAAGCTGGCGCTTTAGGCACTACCTACACCGCATCCCAAGGTTTGATGTTGATGCTTCCCAATATGTACAAAATCTCAGGTGAATTGCTTCCGGGAGTTTTACATGTTAGCGCTCGTAGCCTTGCAGCACAGGCTCTTTCGATCTTTGGGGATCATTCCGATGTAATGGCTGCGCGCAATACAGGTTTTGCTTTATTAGCAACCGGTAGCGTTCAGGAAATAATGGATATTGCAGGTATTGCTCACCTGGTTGCTATAAAATCACGAATCCCATTTGTTCACTTTTTCGATGGCTTCCGTACCTCGCATGAAATCCAGAAAGTTGAATATTTAGAAAATGAAGATCTAGCTAAATTATTGGATTGGGAGGCCTTGAAAGCATTTAGAGATAATGCTCTTGATCCAGGACGTCCTGTAACACGCGGAACAGCACAAAATCCAGATATCTATTTCCAGACCCGTGAGGTGGCAAATAGATTTTATGACCCAGTTCCCGATTTGGTTGAACATTATATGCAGGAAATAACAAAGCTGACAGGTCGTGAGTATCACCCATTTACCTATTACGGAGCTGATGATGCCGAGCACATAATAGTAGCTATGGGCTCAATTACCAGCACAATAAAAGAAACTGTTGATTATCTTATCTCGAAAGGTGAGAAAGTGGGAATGATAAGTGTTCATCTTTACAGGCCTTTTTCCAAAAAATACTTACTAAAGGCTCTACCAAAATCGGTTAAACGTATTGCTGTTCTTGATCGTACCAAGGAGCCGGGAGCAACGGGCGAGCCGCTCTATCTCGATTTCAAAGAGATATTTTATGATAATGAGAATGCCCCATTGATCGTGGGTGGACGTTATGGCCTTAGCTCCAAAAATACTACACCGGCAATGATAATTTCAGTTTTTGAAAATCTGAAATTGAAAGAGCCTAAGAATCAATTTACACTTGGTATTGTGGATGATGTAAAGTTTACGTCTCTGCCTCTGTTGCCTGAAATCTCGATCGTACCAAAAGGCACTTTTGAAGGTAAGTTTTATGGTCTCGGCTCCGATGGAACCGTTGGAGCTAACAAAAACTCCATTATGATTATCGGAGATAACACACCCAAATATTGTCAGGCCTATTTTGCATACGATTCTAAAAAATCCGGCGGTATCACTATTTCTCACCTTCGCTTCGGCGATAAACCCATTCAGTCATCCTATCTCGTTGGAACACCTGACTTTGTGGCCTGCCATGTTCCTGCTTATCTTGAAAAGTATGATATGCTAAGGGGTTTGAAAAAAGGTGGAACTTTCCTCTTAAACAGCACATGGGATGCCGAGGAGACCAAAAATCGCCTTCCCGATCATATGAAGAAATATCTGGCCGAAAATGATATCAAATTTTACATTATCAATGCCACAAAAATTGCTGAAGAGATCGGGTTAGGTGGCCGCACAAATACCATTATGCAGTCGGCATTCTTTAAGATTTCGGAGGTAATTCCTTATGATCTTGCAGTTGACGAGATGAAAAAATTCATCATAAAAAGCTTCGGCCGAAAAGGAGAAGAGATTGTTAATATGAACTTTGCAGCAGTTGACAAAGGTGGCAATATTGAGAAAGTCGAGGTTCCTAAGGAGTGGGCTAATATACAGTTAGTTAAACAAAAAGATGAAAGAAATCTACCCGATTTTGTTAAGAATGTCATGGAACCTATCGTTGCTCAAAATGGCGATGACTTGCCTGTGAGTGCGTTTTTAGGTCGCGAAGACGGTACTTTCCCTTCAGGCACAACTCAATATGAAAAACGTGGTATTGCAGTGAATGTGCCTCAGTGGATACCCGAGAATTGTATTCAGTGCAATCTGTGTTCTTATTCTTGCCCCCATGCAGTTATTCGCCCGTTCTTGCTGAATGAAGAGGAGATGGCTAAAGCTCCGAAAGACTTGAAGACATTAAAAGCCATTCCAAAAACTTTTGATGGACTACAATTCAGGATACAGATCAGCCCGCTGGATTGTACCGGATGTGGTGTGTGTGTTGATGTTTGTCCTGCAAAAACAAAAGCGCTACAACTCAAGTTGCTTGAGACACAGATGCACGAACAGGATAATTGGGACTTTATCACTAAAAATGTAACATATAAAGATAACATTGTAGAGAAAGACAAATCGGTTAAAAACAGCCAGTTTGCCAGGCCATTATTTGAATTCTCAGGCGCTTGTGCCGGTTGTGGCGAAACGCCATATATAAAATTGATCACTCAGCTTTTTGGTGATAGAATGATGGTAGCCAATGCAACCGGATGCTCTTCCATTTACGGCGGCTCGGCTCCTTCAACTCCTTATTGTACAAATGCTGAAGGCAGAGGCCCAGCATGGGCAAACTCATTGTTTGAAGATAATGCCGAATATGGCTTCGGTATGTTGCTTGGTGTTAATAAAATGCGTCAACGTTTGGCAGACAAAATGAAAGAAGCCTTGAAAAATGGTATTTCCGATGAAATGAAAAACGCGTTTAATACGTGGCTCGAAAATATTAACGATGGCGAAGGATCAAAGAAAGCTTCGGCAGGCGTGATAAAGGTTTGTAAAAATTCTAACACTAAGATAGCTAAAGAGATACTCGACCTTCAACAGTATCTGATTAAAAGATCTGTTTGGGCTTTTGGTGGCGATGGTTGGGCTTATGATATTGGATATGGCGGCCTCGATCATGTATTAGCCTCCGGTGAAGATATTAACGTTCTTGTATTAGATACCGAGGTTTACTCGAATACCGGAGGACAAGCTTCGAAATCCACTCCCGTAGGGGCCGTAGCCAAATTTGCTGCAGCAGGAAAAAGAACGCGTAAGAAGGATCTTGGCGCAATGGCGATGACCTATGGTTATGTTTACGTGGCACAGGTAGCCATGGGAGCTAATCAAGCTCAATACCTTAAAGCCGTACGTGAAGCAGAGGCTTATCCTGGCCCTTCGCTGATTATTGCCTACTCACCATGTATTAATCATGGATTACATGCCGGAATGGGTAAGTCAATGGAGGAATCAAATAGGGCAGTTGAAGCAGGATACTGGCAACTTTATCGGTATAATCCATTGTTGGAACTTGAAGGAAAAAATCCGTTCCAGCTTGATTCCAAAGAACCAGACTGGGATAAATTCCAGGATTTCCTTGATGGCGAGGTGCGTTATACTTCCTTGAAACTAGCATTCCCAGCCGAAGCAGAGCATCTGGCAAAAGAGGCATTGAAGAATGCAAAATGGAGATATAATAGTTATAAACGACTTGCCGCCATGGACTTCTCACCTCAGGAATAACATTTATTTGATAGATAAAAAAAGACCTTGCGAATTTGCAAGGTCTTTTTTTATACTAACTAAATTTATACGGGTTTGTTTTGCAAACAAAAGAATAATAAAACTATTATTCAACCTTTTATTTTATCAAAATTAAAGTTTGCACTTTATTATTTTCGGTTGAATGCCAGGTTTGCGAGCCCTTCTTCTTCGATGAAATAACCCATGCTTTGGACAGTTCGGATTCACCACCTTCTATAAGAACACTTATGCCTGCTTGTTTCCAGGTAAATGGCTCATTATCTTCCATTGCTGCACCCATAAGTGAGAAAGTAACCGCTTTTGTACCACTACCGTTTTTCTCAAAAGTAATGGATCCAATATTGGTCATGGTAACGGATGGCTCTCCGACTACTCCTTCTTCGTAACTTGCTATTTTCCATGTACCTGTTAACTTGCTTGAACAAGAAGAAAATACTGCAAGAATCACAATAATTGTTGTAAACCTTAATACCTTTTTCATAGTTTTTTTTGATTTAAATTAAAAAATATTTTGTGCAAAAATATGAATTAAAACAAGTGTCGAGAAATTACTATTATAATTTAATTAAAACCCTCCACGGGCATAGGGAGTTGTTTTCTGGTTGGTAAAATTTTTGTTGATGTATTTAAAATACCCGGTAATAGCGATCATTGCAGCATTGTCTGTGGTGAACTGAAATTGTGGCATATATGTATTCCAACCCCATTTTTGTTTTGATTCTTCAATTGCGTTTCGTAATGCACTATTTGCTGATACGCCACCTGCAATAGCAATTTCATTTATTTTAAAATGGTCGGATGCCTGCTTTAACTTTTTCAATAAAATTCTGATAATTACTGCTTGCAATGATGCGCTGAGATGGTATTTGTTTTTTTGAATAAAATCTGGGTCGTGTTTTAACTGATCTCGCAAGAAATATAGAAATGATGTTTTTAATCCGCTAAAGCTATAGTTGAAACCAGCAACCTGAGGTTCAGGAAATTCAAACAAATTAGGATCTCCCTGCTGAGCTAATTTATCAATCATTGGCCCGCCGGGGTATGGAAGACCCATTATTTTTGCAGCTTTATCAAAGGTCTCGCCAGCAGCGTCATCAATAGTTTGACCTACAATTGTCATATCAAAATAATCATTCACTAACACTATTTGTGTATGTCCACCTGATACCGTCAGGCATAAAAAAGGAAATCGGGGTAACGCCTTTTTCTCGTCCGGCAGTTGAATAAAATGGGCAAGTATGTGCGCCATCATGTGATCAACCTCTATCAGCGGGATATCCAATGCCAGGGCGAAAGCTTTTGCAAAAGAGGCGCCCACAAGAAGAGAACCCAGCAGCCCTGGACCACGAGTGAAGGCTACGGCATTAAGATCGTTTTTTGTAACTCCTGCCATAGAGAGGGCTTCATGTATTACTGGAATGATGTTTTGCTGGTGAGCACGCGAAGCCAATTCAGGGACTACTCCACCATATTTTTGATGAACCTGTTGATTGGCAGTAACGTTAGAGAGCATCGTCCGGTTGGATAAAACGGCCGCCGAAGTGTCGTCGCATGAAGATTCAATCCCAAGAATTAAGGCCATAGTTTTTGATTTTTTAACAAAAATAGAGTTTAACCCAAATTAAATCTTTGTCCAGCACAATTTGTAATTTATTGTTCGACTCAAAATGATGAATATTCATCTCCTAATCGTCTATTCTTGACTTTTTAATAATTCACTAACTCCTTATAATGGCATTTGACAACCAATACACTTTTAATGAACAACGTAATGGTAAAAAGTCTTTTAGCTCCATATTACAAGTTTTCAGATAAATCAAAATCGTTATCATCATCAATCTTTATTTGTTGGTGCAGGCTCGATAGTTGCCTCACGTTGTAATTGAATCAGATCTTGATAATTTGATTTAGAAGTTTTTCCGGATGATTTGAGGAACTTAAGAAAATGATCAAATTCACGCCGATAAAAAATGCCTATTCCCTGAGTGTATGGAGCATTATTTTCTATGATAGGAAGGTTGTTTGTACGATTAAAGGCCTTTATCCTAAAACGGCCATCGTCAGTAATTTTATATTCAAGATTAACATCACCAATTACATTACTTGTATTTTGACTTGATGTTTTTCCTTTAACTCCAAAATTACCGTCAATAGATAACCTATTGTTGAATAGCTGAGTACTTAGGGCTACTTCCAATTCATCTTCTGTTAACGCTGTGCCAGGTTGATAATTGATACCTATATTGAAATCTTTGCTGATCCTCGAAAGCAAGTTATTTATTTGATTTGAGAGCAAATTAAAACTGTTGGAAGTAAGCCCAGGGGCATAATCAGTATAACTGAAACTATTTAAAATCAATAATGAAAGAATCTGTTGACTCATTGCCGATTGATCGGTAGTATCAAGTGAAGCATAGATTACCTCTTTGGTTGTTTCCGGCACATTTAAAAAATCAATTGAAAATCTGATATCAGGATTAAAAAGGTCATTTTGCAAATTAATGACGCACAACACATCTACCTTTGTATTAAAAAGAGAAGTTGAATCCATTTGAAACTGCAGCCCATTAAGTGATGTTCTTACTTTGTGAGTAGCCTGTAGGTCAATAGTACCGTCGTAAGGATCTCCCCGCCAACCAATTTTACTACCTTTTAAAATATCGAATTTACGACTGAAGAGTTCTTCGAAGGTAAATACGAATTCTCCTTTTGAAATAATATAATCTCCGAAAATAGTAAAATCCCCTCTTTTACTAACTCCAATTCCCATTTCACCCTTTCCAAAAGCTTCGATAGTACCCATTTCATAAGGCAAAAACAATTCAATTTCAGCATCCTCGGTTACATTAACTGTTAAGTCAATTTCCAAACCTTTAAGATTGACATCGTAAACCTTTTCTACAACTGCCTTTTCTGTTTCGGGGGTTTTAAATATTATGAAGTTATTTTTCGCAACGCTAATATCGGTAGAGATGGGAATTTTTATTTGAGTACCTTTTTCTGTTGTAGCGCTTATTTCCATCATCAGGTCGTCAATAGGCCCTTTCATTGTGAAGATGCCCGATGAATTTGCATTTCCATAAAAGAGGTCATTATCTTTTAATGTAGTGTTGAGTACTTTAAAGTTATTGTGTGCTATACTTATATCTAAAGCAAAATCGGAGAAGTAGTTGTGGCTGATATTTCCGGCAACCGACGCTGGTCTTCCTCTTGTATCATTCAGCGACAGTGAGTTTAGGCTAATTACATTTTCGTTCACATCTACAATTCCGGTAAGTGAATAGAGTGTATTTAAATATTTCAATAGGAATTGAGTACGCATGATATTAAGCGTTCCTGAAAGCACAGGCTGAGCGTAAGTACCATCAATCCTGAGTTTACCACTTACATACCCACCTTGATTAATACTTGCAAAGTCATTAATAAACGGATTTACAAGATATAATCCCAAATTGTGAAGCTGTACGTCAAAATCGAAATTTCTATCGTTACGCATTGGAAAGTAATTGCCTGATAACGCCAGGACATTGGTAGAAGCAATATTCCCTTTCTTTATTATATTTAGCATAACATCCAACGATTGATCAAAATTATCCCATTGTGTGTCAAAAGTTAGAAGTCCAAGCTCTTCATCATTCAGATATAATTCATCAAGATAAATATTAACAAAAAAAGTAGGCCTTTCACTAAAGCTTGTTATGGTGGCATTCCCGTTTAAAATTCCATTTATGTCAATTTCAGGAATTTTGAAAAGCTTGTCAACATTACTGATATCAATATCTTTGAAATAAAGCTTTAAACTATCGCTTTCACTATCCGATATCACTCCATCAATCACTAGTTTTGATTCATTATTGAAGAATGCCATTTGATTGAATTCAACTGACTTTGGCTTTATAAAAATCTCGTTTTCAGGAATAACCGTCCAACTCTGCCCATCTATTAACAGGTCGAACTGCCGTATGTGGTTTTTTAGCAAATCAGTCCGATCAATTATTAATGTTCCGACAATGTCCCCATGATTTAGGTTTTTCTTGTACAGATCAATCCATGATAAATTGTAAAACAAAGAGTCGGTTCTGAAAAAAGTTATCAGTTGGAGGCTGTCAATCCCAAGTCTATCTGTACTATCTGTCTGTTGCTTACCAAAATAAACCTTTTCGGCTGTTACATCAAGATAGAAGTTGTTATCGTCCGATGAGGTAACGATTCTACCGTTTTCGAATAATATTGGATGTAGATCAACATAGTCGGCACAAAATTCAATATCCAACTTTTTGTCTTGCGAATGAAAATGGCCAATGAGTGTAGCATCCGGAGAGAGTTTAAGTTGAGGTAAAAATAATTCCGAAAGCTCATCCGATTTTTTTATATACACACTAAAATCAATAAGATGCGGAGTGTCATTTTGGACGTTTTCAGTTTGTTTTTCGGGTAAAACATTTGAATAGTTTGCAAGAAATTGATTAAAAAATAGTGACAGCTCCGAGAAATTAAATTTTCCGGTAAATGATGCATCAACAAAATCAGAATTAAGAACTAAGGAACGCATTCCATCATTTGCTGTAAAGGTAGTTATATCAAGGTTTTTGAGCTGATATTGATTTTCGCTGTTATTATAAACAGTGTTGCTTACCTTGATAAAGCCTTCGATATTATCGAGTTTTATGCCGGTGAAATTGATATCTAGATTTGTAGAAAGACGTGAAATAGAATCCTGACTGACTAATTTTAGGTTGTACAGATCAGCCAAGTATATGTCGGAATGAAAATCAAAAACAGGCTTTGCTTCGTTAAGATCAATCAATCCGTTGAAAATGAAATCAAGATTTTCATCTTTCATGGCAATGTAACCTTCGTACTGTTTTTGTTTGAAATGGCCATCCAAGTTTATGTTTTCATAATTGTAGCCATTGAGCCATAGGTAATTAACAGCGCCTTTTGTAGTACAGTCAACAGTTTCCAAATCTAACCCGCTACCATCAATATTTAACGAAAAAGAAGTTTTGCCTAAAAGCTGTTCTGAATCAACAAGTTTACCGAGATCAAAATCTTTAGCTAACAGCATCCCGCTATATCTTACTAAATTTTTGCCAACACTTTGGTTTACTTGTAATTGCCCACTAATAAAACCTATCTGGCTTTTTACCTTTAATCCCGACTGAAATTGATTGTAGGTTCCGGCAAATGTTCCTGAAATGTTGATATTTCCAAGTTTTTTGACAATCTCTGGAATTTCAACTTTTTGCTTATCACCCGGAAAATTGAATGATCTTAAATCATTCGCATTGGTAGTAAAATGTTGGATGTTGGCATTAAAAAATGTAGTATCAATCTCGGGCAACCCCTTTATATTGAGTGAGCCAATAAAACTTGTGTTTTTGCCGTAATTGAATTCAAGTTTTTTGGCCTTTAAATCGGCAATGGTTCCAGCTATCTGACCTTTCAACTCAACTTCGTCAACCATCGGAAAAAGCGATGGTTCGAAATAACCTATATCGCTTAAATTAATTATTGTAGGCCGAAAGAAACCATCAATCTGAACGTCTTGAATGAAATTGCTGAAAGCATCGTAGCCGTTTAAGATAAACCTAAGATCTGCATTTAATTTGGAATTGTTTGTTTCAGCTACCAACTGATCCACTTCGAGTAAGGTTGGGTTTAAGGTTAGCAATCCCTCAAACGAGTTTATCTTAAACCCACTCTTCTCAATCAGTTCGATATTTTTTATATTGGCTTTTAATGTATCATGGTCAAAGTGGAACTTGCTGATTTTTATCTGCCTGGCATTTAATTCAATATCGTTAAAATCAATCCCTTTATAGTTTTCGGTTAAAAAATCATCATCACTATATTTAAAGTAGCCATTGGAAATAATTATCGAACGGCATTTGATACTCCATGGCAGTTTGGATTCTTCGGTTGTATCTTCGGCTGTTTTTGAAACAAAGTTTTGAAGGAAATACGAAAAATTGGTCATTTCCGCATCATGATGTTTAAGAAGTTGAAATCCAAAATCTTTTAACTCCAACAGCCCCAAACTTACCTCTTTGTTCTTATTACTTATCCCCGTTATTAATATTTCCAACTCTCCCACCCTAATCATTTCATCATCATATTTATCTTTAATCATAAGGTTTTTCAACAGGAATGTGCCACGAATACCCAAATTGATACTACCAATATGAACTTCGGTACCAATATGATGAGTAAGCCATACGGCAGCATAACGTGAAACAAGGGTTTGAATGGTAGGATTACTCAAAACCAGTGAAATGACTACCGGTATTGACACAAAAAAGACCAAAAAATAGATGACTATATGGATTATTCGTTTCAGGATGATTATTAAGGTGTTAAAATGATGCTGAATTTATGCAGAACTTGTACCAAAAACTTACTTACAGATAAAAGAAATAACAATTTTTTTGCAAAAGTATAATTGTTTGTTGCAATTCATTAAGACTTTTAAAAGATAATGATAGTTTGTAACGAAGTAACATCAAATTATTATCTGCAATAGATAATTTCGGGTTTAATTTAAATTATGATGCGCATAATTTCGAAATTGAAAGATGAATTTTTTAATTTTGCCTATTCATTCTGACATTTTAATACCTACTTCCATGAGATACATTTTCAATTTCAGGGTACCGACAACTTTTAGTTACCTTGTCGTCATTATTTTATTTTCTTGTCAAACTTCTGTTTTCTCGCAAATCACTATCACACAAAATGATATGCCATCTGCTGGCGATACAGTGAGAAAAAGCTTTGCATTGGATTTTACAGGTATTGACTTTAGTGTAACTGGGGAAAACTACTTATGGGACTTTTCGCAGTTGAAACCTGCATCGCAAACTGTTGATACTTTTGTTACCGTAAGCTCGGTACCGTTTTTATATCAATTGGTTTTCATACCCAATATTGTAGCAAATGTAGCGCAGAAATATACGGGTCTGGAAAACTTCCCCCAGGTGCCAATTACTGACCCTTACCGCTTTTATAAAAAGTCAAGCAACGCATTTAATGATGTCGGTTATGCAGCAACTATTAGCGGCATACCTGTTCCGCTAAGGCTTAATCCGGCTGACGTCATTTATAAACTCCCACTTGCTTATGGAAATATTGATTCAAGTGATGCCAGCGGTCAGTTAGGAGTGCCTGATATTGGATATGTTAGTATTCAGCGAAAACGTTTAAACGAAGTTGATGGCTGGGGAACACTCATTACGCCTTACGGCGAATATGACGTGTTGAGGTTAAAATCATCTGTTATGGAAACCGACTCAGTTTATGTTGATACCCTCAACTTCGGACAGCAAATTGTGCGTAAATATACCGAATACAAATGGTTGACAAACGGTAAAAAACAGCCGCTATTAGAGGTTACCGAAGAGAATGCAATTACGCAGGTTACATATATAGATAGTATTTTCGACCCTGGGGTTGGAATTGAAAAAGCCGATATCCGCAAACCAAAAATATACATTGCACCAAATCCAATAATAGATAAAGCTATTATTGTTGTAGAACTTAGCGAACCGGAGTACATAACAATATCGCTTATCAACATGGCTGGTATAAAAATTAAAAGAGTCTTTTCAGGTAATCTGCCAGCAGGTAAACATTTCCAAACGCTAAATCTATCTGACAGTAAACCGGCTTCTGGAGTTTATCTGATACAAGTGGAGTGGAACGGAAAATCTACTGCAAAGAGATTGATCATTCAATAATTTATGCCTACGACAACCTCAAAAAATTTTGTTGTCTTTAAATCATCCGCGGGAAGCGGTAAAACCTATACTCTTGTAAAAGAGTACCTAAAGTTGGTAATCAGCAATCCTGAAAGGTATTCTAAAATATTAGCCATCACTTTTACCAATAAAGCTGCCAATGAGATGAAAGAGCGGATTGTGCGTAGCTTGAAGGAGCTCTCTTCATTTTATACTGAACAGCCTGATGATAAAATAATATCACTCATGACCACCCTTGAGGAGGAGCTTGGTTTTGATGCTCGAAAAATTTCTTCACGGGCTACAGTGGCTTTATCGCTGATTCTTCACAATTACTCCAGATTTGCCGTAAGCACTATTGATAGTTTTGTACATAAACTTGTTAGGGTATTTAGCAGGGATTTAGGATTGCCGGCTGCCTTTGACGTCGAACTTGAAACAGAAAAACTGATCGCTAAAACAGTTGATCTACTCATAAGTAAAGCAGGAGTTGATAAGGATCTTACTAAAATATTAATAAGTTTTATCTCCAGTAAAATGGAGGATGAAAAAAACTGGAATATCAAAAAAGAGCTGAAAGATTTTACCCAAAATATAATTGAAGAGAGAACTTACGAAGCATTAAAAAATATCTCTAAGCTTTCGCCAAGTGATTTTTTAGAGATAAGCCATAAACTTTTAAAGATCAAAAATGACTTTGAAAATAGAATAAAAAAAACTGCACAAAGAGCTAGTAACCTGATAGACAAAAAAGGAATTGATTTAAAAGCCTTTTCACATGGGCTAAAAGGAATTGGCAATTATTTTAAAAAAATTGCCGAAGGAAACTTTAGTACTATTAAGCCTAATAGCTATATACAAAAAACAATTAATGAAGATAAATGGACTTCTGCATCGTGTAGCGCTGCTGATAAAAATTCAATAGCCACAATCAAGGATGAATTGATAACTGATTATAATGAGATTCAGAATATTCTGGAAAAAGATTATGACGAGTACCTTTTAAGTCAGTTGGTTGGGAGGAATATTTATCTAATGGCCATACTTTCGGAGATCGAAAAGGTGATGGAGGAGTTTCGTCAGAACGAAAACATTGTCCACATATCCGAGTTCAATAAGCGGATTGCTGCCATTGTTCAAAGAGAGGCAATACCCTATATTTACGAACGAATAGGCGAAAGATACCGCCATTTTTTAATAGACGAATTTCAAGATACATCCCTGCTGCAATGGCAGAATATGATCCCCTTGTTGGAAAATTCTCTTAGCGCCAACAATTTCAACATGATTGTCGGTGATGGAAAACAGGCTATTTATCGCTGGCGTAATGGCGAGGTAGAGCAATTTGCAGCTTTACCACAATTATACAAAAGGGGTAACGACGAAACAAGCATTACTCGTGAAAAACTCTTTGTTAGCCAAAGCAGATTGAAAAATCTGGATAAAAATTTCAGATCAGCAATAGAGATCATCAGATTTAACAATGCATTTTTTGAATTTGCCAAGAGTAAAATTGCCCCTGACTTACAGCGTATTTATGATGGATTGGAACAAGAGGGGAACTTAAATAAGAGTGGGGGTTATTTACAGTTTGAATTTTTAAAAGACAATGTTGATGACAACAACGACGAAGTAGGTGAACTGGTAAGAGAGAAACGTGTCTTCGAAATATTAAAAGAATTAGAGGACACAAACCTCTTTGCCCGTCAAGAGATTGCTATCTTGGTTAGAAAAAATAAGCAGGCTATCAAGGTTGCCAATTATTTACTTCAGCAAGGTATCACTGTGGTGTCGTCAGAAGCGCTGTTACTTGGTTCAAGTCCTAAGGTGAGAGTTCTCATGGCGTTATTAGAATTTTTTATCGAACAGGAGAATCGCCAAGTAATAACGGAGATTTTGTTTTATTTTTTCAAAAGAGGCAAATTTGGAGAAGCTTCTTTTCATCAGGCACTCGCCCAATGCAAAGAGATTAGCCCTGATGAGCCGGCGTCAATATCCATGAACGAAACCCTGAAAGGCTTTGGATTAGACCTCACCCAGCCCCATATGCATACGCTTTCACTCACCGATATTTTCGAATTTTTTATCATGGCGTTGCAACCCGATATAGGTGATAATGACCCTTTCGTTACCTTTTTTTTAGATATGGTATATGAGCAAAGTCAAAAGCAGCCAATGTCTTATCAGGATTTTCTCGACTTCTGGAATGATACGGGTTGTAAAAAATCCATTATCATCCCCGAAGATACGCCTTCGGTACGGGTGATGACGATTCACAAAGCTAAAGGGCTGCAGTTTAAAGTGGTAATCTGCCCATACATGTTTGAGAACGTGAGAAACTCTCAAAATTCAGCATGGATTGAGCCGGGGTTCAAATCTATTCCGGAATTAAAATTTTCCAGAATACCGCTCATTTCTGCTCTAAAAGACACCTCTTATCAGGAACTCTATCAGAGAGAATCGGATAAATCATTTCTCGATATGCTAAATCTGTTGTATGTAGCTTTTACACGTCCTGAAAAGAGGCTTTACGTCATTTCGAAAGATAAAAGAAAGGATAATCAAAAGTGGAGCTTTGCCACACCACAACCCGACATGTCGGATATCTTGTTTGAGTTTTTAAATGAGAATAATATCCCTAAAGATGAGAATGAAAGATTTGTTATCGGAGAAAAAATAAGCTTATCAAAGCCCGGCAATAAATTCGATATTTCAACAGAAAAGGCTTACAACAACAACGCCCGTAACTCTGATGCCAAAATTACATCCGCAAATTGGAGATATAAAATCAAAATAAGGCAAAGGGCAAATCAGTTTTGGACTGAATCTTTTGTGGATAAGCAGCGCGATTTTGGGTTATTATTGCATAGGATCATGGCGCGTATTTCCACTTTAGAAGACCTTGACCCCGTTTTAAAGGATCTGCAAAATAATGGAACCGTGCAACCCGAACAGGTACCTGATTTGAAATCCGAAATTCAAAAGGTGATTTCCCGACCTGAAATAAATAAATATTTCCAAAAAGGAGTAAAAGCGTATAATGAGAAAGATATTCTGTTAAATGATTCAACCGTTCTACGTCCCGACAGGGTTGTTATTGACGGAAATAAAGTAATAGTAATTGATTACAAAACCGGAAAAAAAGATGCGAAACATAAGCAGCAGATGACCGAATATATTGAAGCGCTTCGGCAAATGGGGTATCTTCATTCCGAATATCATTTGGTATATCTAAATCCATAAAAAATGTATATCGAAGATCAAATAAAAATAATTGCTACCGGTTTGGGTATCAAACCTAAACAGGTAACGAGCGTGCTTTTGCTGTTAGAACAGGGCGCTACAATTCCTTTTGTGGCGCGTTACAGGAAAGAATTAACCGAAGAACTGAACGAAGAGGAGATTACAGCAATACGTGATGGCTATGAAAAATTAACTGAAATAACAAAAAGACGCGAAAGCATAATCAATACACTCAAGGAGACCGGCCAGTTAACTGATGATCTTGAATTACAACTTAACAATGCTGTAACGCTTTCCGAGCTTGAAGATATCTACCTGCCCTATCGCCCTAAACGAAAAACACGAGCAAGTGTAGCTCGCGACAGAGGACTTGAACCTTTAGCAAAACTGCTAATGCGACAGCAATATGATGATGTTGAAAAAACTGCACGCAAATATGTAAATTTTGAAAAAGAGATCACCACAGTTGAACATGCCCTTGAAGGCGCTCGTGATATTATTGCAGAATGGGTAAGCGAAAACAAAGTTGCACGAGAACGTTTGCGAACTCTTTACCGGAAAAGGGCTACAATAAAATCTGAAGTCGTTAAAACAAAGATTGAAATGGCTCAGAATTTTTCTAACTATTTCGATTTTGAGGAGCCACTTGATCGTAGCCCGTCTCACCGTATCCTTGCAATGCTTCGTGGCGAAAATGAGGGCTTTTTGAGGTTACAGATTGCGCCACCACCAAATCTCGCTTTACAGATTTTAGAGAAGATTTTCGTAAAAAATGAAAGCAGCGCTGCACAACATGTATTATTGGCTGTTCAGGATTCTTACAAGCGTCTTTTACAGCCTGCTTTAGAAAACGAATTTAGAGCTGAAGCTAAAGAGCGCGCTGATAAAGAGGCGATCAGAATTTTTGTTGATAATGTACGTCAATTGCTGATGGCGCCACCATTAGGTCAAAAACGAGTTTTGGCTATTGATCCGGGGTTTAAAACTGGATGTAAGATTGTTTGTCTCGACGAACAAGGCAAGCTTTTACACAATGAAACCATTTATCCACATCCGCCACAAAATGAAGTGCGCCAGTCAATCGCAAAAATTGAACAGTTAGTTGATGCATATAAAATAGATGCTATTGCGATTGGAAATGGAACTGGCGGACGCGAGACGGAGCGGTTAGTCAGGCATTTGCGGTTTAACCGAGAGGTAATTGCCGTTATGGTAAACGAAAGCGGCGCTTCGGTTTATTCTGCTTCCTCTGTGGCACGTGAAGAATTTCCTGATTACGATGTTACTGTGCGAGGCGCTGTATCTATTGGCCGCCGATTAATAGACCCGTTAGCCGAATTAGTAAAAATTGATCCGAAATCAATTGGCGTTGGCCAATATCAACACGATGTCAATCAGACACAGCTTGCCCGTAGTCTTGATGATACTGTGATGAGCTGTGTTAATGCAGTAGGAGTTGAGGTAAATACGGCAAGTAAACAGTTATTAGCCTACGTGTCGGGGATTGGTCCATCATTGGCACAAAATATTGTATCATTCCGAAACCAAAATGGCGCCTTTGATTCACGTCAGGCGCTCAACAAAGTCCCACGCTTCGGCCCCAAATCCTTTGAACAAGCAGCAGGGTTCCTAAGAGTCAATACAAGCGCTAATCCATTGGATAAAACAGCGGTGCATCCCGAAAGTTATCATATCGTTGAAAAGATGGCAAAATCATTAGGAGTAACGGTTGAGGAGCTAATGAAAAATGCTGATCTGCAAAGTAAGATAAATATCGAAGAATTTGTTACTGATCAAGCTGGCATACCTACCTTAAAGGATATTGTTGAAGAGTTGGCAAGGCCCGGCCGCGACCCACGTGAGAAGTTCGGCGTATTTCAGTTTAGTATGGGGATCAACACTATTAAAGACCTGAAAGAGGGAATGATATTACCAGGTATTGTAACTAATATCACTGCTTTTGGCGCTTTTGTAGATGTGGGAGTTCATCAGGATGGGCTGGTGCATAAAAGTAAAATCACTGATAGATATGTGAACGACCCTTCAGAATTTTTTAAAGTCAATCAACGAGTAAAAGTAAAGGTTGAAAATGTTGATTTGGAACGGAAACGAATACAATTGACAATGATTGGCGTTGAACAACCAAAATATGTGTTCTGAATCATTCAATAGAAAAATCTTTTGATCGAACTATAGATTTTATAATCCCAACCTCGGCTTAATGTTTTTATCAGTGCAATTATTATTATGCTAAATACAAACACTAAATCGGCGTTCAGTTATCGAGATTTTTTTACAGAGAGGTGATAAATCATGGTAAAAAAAAGAGGCTGACCTAACACGACAGCCTCTTTCTGCTTTTTACAGAAGAATACAAATTGTATTATTCAACGACAATTTTTCTGATCAGATCTTTTCTCTCAGATTGCAAACGTAAGACATACACACCCTTTGCCAAATCGCTCAAGTCAATAGAATTGGTAAATACAGTTGATTTTGCATGTGCCACGTTTTTATATACCTCAATTCCCGTCATGTTGATCAACGAGATGTTTACATAATCACTCTCTTTTGAGATAAAAGAGATATTCAGCAAGTCATCTGCCGGGTTAGGATAAATTGATAAGTTGTTGAATACATCATCATTTTCATTAATACCAACATTATCGGCTTCGTAGTTTATTTCCCATCCTAAACCACGATTTACATTGTTGGTAGTCCAGACAAGATAAAACTTACCACTGTTACTTGTTATGGGATCGGGTATTGTATTTCCGGAAAGACTCGCAAGTAATTGTTGCGACTGAAGGTCATATACTTTCAATAAGTCTTTTCCATCTTCTGTATCAAAGTAGTTGAATGAAATTGTAGTTTTATTAGCCCATTTAGGTTGAATTGTCCACATGCAGGTTGTACCATTATTATAATAAAATGAGCCGGAACCATCGTCAAAAGTGCCTGTAGGTTCAGTAAAATTTGTTAGTCCCGAGCACCATGTAGGTTGATATGCTTTGTAAGAGATTAACCAGCCATTATCCTCATTAGTATCGTCGGTAGTAAAAACCAATAGCACTTTGTTATTTGTCGAAGTTACTTCACCGGGAATCTCTGTGCCTGAAAATTCTCCAAGTAGTGGGGCAGTTTCGTCCTCACCATCATAAATTCTTAAGAAGTCGGCATTCTCTTCGGTTGCAAATCTGGTAAAATTAATTTTAATGTAAGAGACAGAGTCATATTCAGTTTGCGGAGAGAGGAGCCACCGGCTGTTTACATTTGGTTGGTAATTATGTTTTGGCCCGCTGGCATCATCAAGTGTTCCGACAAGATTACTAATGGTTACTAATTCTGTCGGATGAGAATAAGGATACATTGATTCGTCAGGAATAAAGTTTCTGACTATTGCATTGTTGGAATTAAAACCTCCGGCATTTTCTGCGGTGTACCAGCCATTCATATATCCACCCCAGCCGAAATTAAAATGATAATAAGTATTATCTGGTTGTTCCTGCAAGCCGTCACATACAAATGCATGGCCTCCCTCAGGGTCTTGACCCGAATAATAAATCGGTTGCTCAAGCTCCAATTGCTGATCCAGATATGCTTTCCATGCTGGCCAACCTCCTCTCTGAATAAATTGAGCCGTATTAGAACATTTAAAATAGTTTTTAATTGCAGGTACAACATCCTGACTGTAAGCTCCAGATCCATTAGGACTATACATCATATTAACAGCAACACCACAATGGTAGTGTAACAGAGCAACTGGATAGTTGGGTGTACTGCCTACGACATCCACCATGCCTTCATAATCGTAATAGCTTTCGCCAAAATTGGCTGTTTGAGGACCATATCCTGCAGGATAATATGTTTTACTGCCAGTACCGGTATAAGGAAATCGCCAATGATACATTATCATTGCCATAGAATTGGCTACACAGCCGGAATATACATGTCCGCCCGGTCCTTGAGGATCTTCAGGACATAGGTAATTATAAGGATAGTCCTGATTCCAAATATTGGTCATTAAAACGGGTATATCCCTGATGTTTGTCAAAAAGGAAAGATTTCCTGTAGCCTCATTTCTCAGATTAATCCAGGCGGCAGCAGCACGATCAGTGGCTTCTACATTATTTTTACGAACATGAGTAACCTGTGCGCCATAATCATTGAGTACATACCACCAGTTGGAGGGAGTATTTTCAGGATCAAAAGCGCCATTGAAAGAAAAGGCAAGTACCGGATAAAGACGGTCATCTGCCGGAACTACCGCATAACCACCGTTATTGAAGTTGAAAATATAAACAGCGGGTAAACCATTGTTGTCAATAATATGGTTGTTGACTACATAAAAATTAGCCTCTTCGCCTGGGAAATTTACAACATACTTTTCGTTATAAAATCGGGTGGCTACTCTTTCAGCATCCTGAACTGTTACATTTTCGGCAAAAAGAATTGAAATGCCGAAAAAAAACATCATCATTAAGAATAGATTTTTTAATTTCATGATCGAGAATTTTAATATAAATTTATTTAAAGTGTTAATATTCAGTTAATTGAATTGCTTTTTTAATATTATAATTACCACAAAAGTAATTTATTTTTGATATTTGAGTTTTAAAAATTTCCAAATGAGATAACTGGCTATTTAAACCCTAATTAACAATAACCTCCTTTAGGCCGAACTATTGATTTTTAAAGGCCAATACCAAAATAGTGAATGGTCAGTATGGCTTTTTAATGCTGATTACAAACACTAAATTATTTAGGCATTGTCAAGCGCTTGATCTGTGATTCAAAAGCTTTAGACTATTTTTGTCAAAAATTTAACAACATGAAGGATATCATTATTCTAAATATTAAGGAATTAATTCAGGTAGAAGATTCGCCCCGTTTGATGGTTAAAGGCGCTGAAATGGCTGAGTTGACTACAATTAAAAATGCTTTTTTGCATATTTCTAACGGATTAATTGCATCGTTTGGAAGTATGGAGATTTTTGGGGATAAATTTAACAGCCGACAACTTGATAATTCCAAAATTATTGATGCTACAGGAAAAATGGTTTTCCCCTCCTTTTGCGATTCGCACACTCACTTGGTGTATCCGGCCAGTCGTGAAATTGAATATGTAGATAAAATCAAAGGGCTCTCTTATGAAGAAATTGCCAAAAGAGGCGGCGGGATATTAAATTCAGCGCGCCGTTTGCAGGATATCTCAGAAGAAGAGTTGACTTGTTCTGCTTTTGAGAGACTCAAAGAAATAATAAGCTTTGGCACCGGCGCTGTTGAGATCAAAAGTGGTTATGGACTTACTACAGAGTCGGAGCTGAAGATGTTGAGGGTAATCAGAAAACTTAAAGAGATATCGCCATTAACAATAAAAGCCACCTTCTTAGGAGCACATGCCGTACCGCTTGAGTATAGGTTCAGACAAACGGAATATGTTGACCTAATTATCAACGAAATGATACCTATGGTAGCCTCCGAAGAGTTGGCTGACTATATTGATGTTTTTTGCGACAGGGGATTTTTCACTGTTGAAGATACCGACCGGATACTTAATGCCGGGATGAAATATGGTTTGCGACCGAAAATTCATGCCAACGAGCTTGACTATTCCGGTGGAATACAGGTTGGAGTAAAATACAATGCACTGTCTGTTGATCACCTTGAATATACGGGTGATGCTGAGATAGAAGCATTAAAAGATTCGGAAACCATGCCGACAATTTTGCCTGGCGCTGCATTCTTTTTAAATATGCCTTATGCCCCTGCTCGAAAAATGATAGAAGCCGGACTTCCTGTAGCCATGGCAAGCGACTTCAACCCAGGATCTTCACCTTCAGGAAATATGCAGCTTGTTTTATCAATGGCAAGCATTTTATATAGAATGACGCCTGAAGAAGGAATAAACGCCACTACCATTAATAGCGCTTATGCAATGGACCTTAGCAGAGAAATGGGAAGTATAGCTGTAGGAAAAATTGCCAACGTCTTCATCACCAAACCCATACCGTCATATCAATACATGCCATATTATTATGGGAGCAATAAAGTGGATACCGCAATCCTAAACGGAGTTGTGGAGTGTGTAAATTGATAAGATATTAGATTGGTTTGACATAAGTTAAAAAGATCATTTTTTAAGAAATAATTTATAAAATAAATCATCGAAAATGAAAAAGTTGATTGAATGTGTTCCGAATTTCAGCGAAGGTAAAGACATGTCTATTATTAAACAAATCACCGATCAAATTGAAACTGTTGAAGGAGTAAAGCTGCTTGATGTAGATCCGGGGGCTGCAACCAACCGCACTGTTGTAACCTTTGTCGGCACGCCGGATGAGGTGATTGAGGCCGCCTTTTTGGCTGTAAAAAAGGCTTCGCAGCTCATTGATATGACAAAACATAAAGGAGAGCATCCCCGTATGGGCGCTACTGATGTGTGCCCTTTGGTACCTATTTCAAATATTTCTATGGAAGAGACTGTGGAATATGCTCATAAGCTCGCCAAACGAATTGGAGATGAATTGGAAATACCTGTTTACTGTTATGAAAAAGCAGCCTTTACCAAAGAACGCCGGAATCTTGCTTATTGCCGCTCAGGCGAGTACGAGGGGTTACCTGAAAAATTGTCGAAACCTGAATGGAAACCTGATTTCGGCCCTGCTAAGTTTAACGCACGGGCAGGCGCTACTGCAGTCGGCGCACGCGATTTCCTTGTAGCTTACAACATTAATCTGAATACAACATCAACTCGTCGGGCTAATTCAATAGCTTATGATATAAGAGAACGAGGCCGTGTGAAACGGGAAGGTAATCCCATTACAGGAAAGATAGTGAGAGACGAGCAAGGAAATCAGGTATATATACCGGGATCGCTCAAGGAGGTAAAAGGAATAGGATGGTTTATCGAGGAATATGGTATTGCTCAGATATCTTTGAATTTAACTAATATCAGTGTAACTCCAGTGCACGTGGCTTTTGAAGAAGCTTGTAAAAAGGCTCAAGAACGCGGAATACGCGTTACTGGCTCCGAATTGGTAGGGCTTATTCCTCTTAAAGCAATAACTGATGCAGGAAAATACTTCCTACGTAAACAACAGCGCTCAGTCGGCGTTTCTGAAGATGAACTTATAAAAATAGCAGTAAAATCATTGGGATTGGATGATCTTAAACCCTTTAATCCGAAAGAAAAAATCATCGAATACATGATCTCGGAGGATCATTCTAAAAAATTGGCGGATATGGATTTACGTAGTTTTGCCAACGAGACTGCCTCCGAGTCGCCGGCTCCGGGCGGAGGTTCCATATCTGCTTATGTGGCAGCGCTTGGCGTTTCGTTGGGAACAATGGTAGCTAACCTTTCATCGCATAAACGCGGTTGGGATGACCGCTGGGAGGAATTTTCCGACTGGGCAGAAAAAGGACAAGCGCTTAAAGATGAACTTCTGTTATTAGTAGATGAGGACACACATGCGTTTAACCTGATCATGGATGCTTTTGGGATGCCAAAAAGTAGTGATAATGAAAAACTGTTACGCACAAAGGCTATTCAGGAAGCTTCAAAATATGCAATGGAAATCCCATTTCGGGTGATGCAAAAATCGTTAGAGTCAATGGAAATTATGAAGGCAATGGCGCTAACGGGAAATCCTAATTCAGCATCCGATGCTGGCGTAGGAGCACTGTGTGCAAGGACTGCCGTAAAGGGAGCTTTTATGAACGTAAAAATCAATGCTGCAGGAATTGATGATCATGCCTTTGTAACCAACCTATTAGAAAAGGGAGCTGCAATCGAAAAAATGGCTGAAGAGAAAGAGAGAGAAATAGTTACAATTGTTGAACAAAAAATCAAGGAGCTGGCCAAATAGTAAGATGGCTAAGAAAAATAAGTAGCATTATTTAGGTTGAAGCATAATTTTGATCATTTTATCTTCCTGAAGCTGACTGCAATTTTTTAGTGGGGTTACATTTACCTTATAATTTTATAAAACCTCTCTGAAAATCTGACTATAAAAAAAGATATTTACAGTAATTCAACTGTTTTGTTAGTGTTAAAATCCCATCGCCGGTAAAAAGTTCAAATTCTATCTTCTCATAGCCCATCCTTAACAACTCACATTCCACGAAGGAGTATAAGCCATAAGTGTAAGTTTAAAACCAAAACGGATGTGGAGTAAGCCGGAAAATTCATAGAAAAGTCAAAGTATGGCTTAAAGCCATGCTATGCCTGAAAACTATCTTAATCAGGTTAAGCGATAGGATTTTCTCAATTGGTAAAGGTAACGGGGGTAGCGTTACTATCGCTGAAATTGGCTACAAACAACCTTTTTGCTTTTAAAACAACAATCACCAAGCGCAAATCCGACTTTTTTTTTGAACTTGCCTAAGATATTTGGATGTTTTTTTACGAAAAATATCATTCGTTTTAAAACATTTTACTATATTTGGCATCAATATTTTAATACAAAAATCTAAGCGGAGGCGCTTATGAAACACGCTAATTACTTTTTAAACCGGCTTTTTGCAGAATGTTGCTTCCTCTTTAAGCGAATATTTCTTCTTTTTACCCGGCTTACCTACAACAGCATCTCCGGGGATTACGATCTTGATTCCGAAATGATGATTGGACTCTGCCCTGTGTCAAATACCGCTCAGGTGCAAAATGTTTTACATAAAATACTTAACTACAAGCCTATTACCCTGGCATGGGAAAACAATATGCTGAATGTATCGGGCAATAACAAGTCCGGTAAATTGTCATTTATTAATAACCTTTTACGAACCACTCACTGTTTTACGGGGAATGGTTCGCTTATTTTCTTAATCTTACTTAATTATGAAAAACATTCTATCTGCATTATTGATTTTATTCGCTATTAATGCATACACACAGATACCTGAGATAGTTTGGCAAAAGTGTTATGGTTCACCGGAGTCAGACGGGAGTTATGGGATTGTTTCCAAAGGTGATGGATTACTAATTGCCATACATTTGTTAGATTCTATCCCTGGAGCAACCAATTACCATGGCAAAGGTGATATATGGATAATAAATACTGATAGCACGGGAAATATTATCTGGGAAAAATGTTTTGGAGGAAGTAGAGGTGATGTGCCTTGGAAATTGATAAAAAAATCTGAAGATGAATTCTTTATTTTTGGAGTTACAGCTTCAACTGATGGCGATGTACAATCTGGAAACAATGGCTATTTTGATTTGTGGGTTGTAAAAATCAATGATCAGGGCGATATACACTGGGAGAAAACATACGGATGCACCGGGCACGACTATCCAAGGGATATGATTTTAACTCCCGATGGCGGCTTTGTTATGATTGACCGTATTGGTATCGGAGGCGGCGATGTTACCCACTTTTATGGCGTAGGCGATTGCTGGATGGTAAAATGCGACTCCTTAGGCAACATTGAATGGGAGAAAACCCTTGGCAACGATGGTTTGGATAACTGCGTTTCGTTGACGATCAACAGTTCGGGCAACATAATGATGATAGGCGGGGCCCAAAAGCATGGCGGCTTAGTGGAATGTTACCCCGATGGGGGATATTCGGATGTATGGATTGTTGAATTAGATATGCAGGGCAATATTCTGGCACAGTATTGCTATGGGGGCAGCTCTTACGATCTAGGATTTATGATCCTCGAGCTTGATGAGGGCTATGTTTTTATGGGAGTAACATACTCAAATGATGGAGATGTATCCGGCCTTCATGGTCCTCCGGGGGGGCCACCTTACGGGTGGGGTGATATCTGGGTGGTCAGGTTGAATGAACAAATGGAGATCATCTGGCAAAAATGTATCGGCGGTTATGATGAGGAAAATCCACATTATATTACCCAAACGGAGGATGGCGGGTTTGTTTTATTTGGAACAACCTATTCAAACAACGGCGATGTAAGCGGCAATCCCTCATATCCGGGCAATCCCGCCATTTGGGTAGTAAAGTTAGATTCACAAGGGAATATTAAATGGCAAAAAGTATATGGCGGCGTGGGGCATGAAAGATTGGAGAATCAATATACAGTCCTCAAGAAAAGCAACTATAATTACATTTTTGCCGCATCAACAGATAGTAGCCCATCCCATGATGTTCAGTGCGAACAATTTATAGACTTCAATGCATGGATTTTTGAGATAGCGCTACCGGATACCACCTATATAATCACCCCGCCTGTAGGCGCAGGTGAGGTAAGGGTTTATCCTAATCCAGCCATCACCGAGCTATGGCTGCAACTATCGGATAACATACCGCCGGTGCAAGCGCAAATTGAGCTATACAGCCACACAGGCAAGCTACTTTACAAAGCTCAGCCAACCGGCCATTTTCATAAAATTGATGTAACACACCTGCCGTCAGGTTTGTACCTGATAAGGTTGTGGGATGGCGAAAGGTGGAGTACTGAGAAGGTGGTAGTGGAGTAAGCCGGAAAATTCATAACAATTGCGGTGTCTCACAAGCGCCAAACTGCCGTGCTTCGACTTCGCCCAGCAATCATGTTACTTTCGATGGTTGCCGAACTTGTCGGAGTACTGGTTAAGTAACGTACTTCAACTACGCTCCTTTGCCCTCAATCTCAGCGCCTTGCATTAGGACGCTTCTAAGACACCTTGAGGTTTTTTAGCCACATATTTATTTTGATACAGCCCCAACTTTGCAATGCGGAACACTCAGAATCAATTTTTTATCAACAGTTTATTTTTGATAAACAGGACTTAAACATGTTTTTAAGGATTGCCCATTTTAGTTAAACATCTTGACAATGGTGTTATTTTTGATATTTTGACAAATCTCTTCGAAAATTATAGGATTATCAAATGATTTAAAAGAATCCTGAAATCTTCTCTCCACAATTTTTGCAAGTTCCATTTTTTTGCAAGCCGCTCCTTAATACGTTATAACGGTTTCTGTATATAACCGTAGAGTTGCACGATGGACATTCAGTATTTTGGCTTCCGTTTCCGGCCAAATTTCCGATATAAACATATTTGAGTTTGGTTTTGGCTATGTTATAAAGTCGTTTCAGGTCTTCTGCCGTAGTGGCAGACTGGTTTAGTTTGTAATTAGGGAAATAACGCGACAGATGCAGGGGAGTATCACCTCCAAGACAGGTAGAAATCCAATGGATCATTTCAGTAAAATCACTTGTTTGATCATTAAGCTCTGGAATTACAAGGTTTGTTATCTCTAAATGTTTACCCGCCTTTTTTATACGTAATAATGTCTCTTTTACAGGTTCGAGTGAGGAGAAGGTAAGTGTACGATAAAACTCTTCAGTAAAAGCTTTTAAGTCAACATTAAAAGCATCAATAAAGGTCAGAAGCTCATCCATTGGTTCGGGATTGATAAAGCCGTTTGTTATCATTACATTTTTCATTTTATATTTTCGGGCGATAGCGGCTATGTCGAGCATAAACTCAAACCAAACAGTAGGCTCATTGTAGGTATAAGCGATACCAATATTTCCTTTTTTACTTGCTGCCGTCATTACCAACTCTTCGGGGGCAAAACGTTTCATCCGAGAATAGTGATTGGGAAGGTCTTGCGAAATTTCCCAGTTCTGACAAAAACGACATTTCAACGTGCAACCAAAGCTGCCGATTGAAAAAATATCCTTTCCTGGATAAAAATGATATAACGGCTTTTTTTCAATCGGATCAAACCCCATTGAAGAGACAATTCCATAAGTAAGTAGGTTGATCTCGCCTTTTGTGTTTTCTCTAACACGGCAACGACCTGTTTTCCCATCACCTATTACACAATGGTGCGGACACAAGTTACATTGTGATAGGTAACGTTGGATGCTTTCCTGATATCGGGCTGTTTTCATCATCTTCCAAGCCTTTTATTATTACACTATGCAATTGCTCGTAATTAAATATTCTTTTATCTCAAAATTACCAAATTTATCATTTATTTTCAGAATCATACATCAATGTAGGTTTGTTGTTACCTTTCCGAAAAGAGATAGGTTAGAGATTTATTCTTCCCTACAGTCTTTTGGTACGATTTCGAATATCAAAGCATCATTAGGCCTAAGGTCTATTGTAAGGCCTGTTTCAATAGCTGTTTTTCGGTCGAATTGCAGTTTTTGCATATTCCAAAGCAACTCTTTAGCTTCAAAATCACAACATTTCCACCATCCCATTTCGTTGAAGGCATGATCCGAAATTTTTATTCTGATCTGCTGATCATGGCTTTTGTCAAAACTGATTACAAAAAGTAGTTTCTGTTTCGATGTATGCCTTAACCAGATATAGATTTTATTTCTTTGAGGTAATGAACCGTAAGGATTTGCCCACATCAGATCGTAAAATTCACCATTTGCGATAGCATCGTAACGCAGGCTGAAATTAAGGATTTTTTGATAAAACTGTCGAAGAAGCGTTTGGTCAGCGCTTAATCCTCCACCGTCAAATTTTCCGTTGTTCATCCATTTTTGATGTTCGGGCATAGCAAAATAATCGTATATGGTTGTTCTTCCATCATCACCACTAAATCCACTTTCGCCTTGCGCCGGCTCGCCAACCTCCTGACCTCCGTAAATCATAACAGGTCCGCGATTCATCGTAGCAACTAACGTCATAGCAGGAATGGCTACTTTAGCATCGCCTGCAAATGCCATTGAAGCAAGACGAACTTCATCATGATTCTCTATAAAACGCAACATACGTGCATCAAGTCCTTCCAATACTTTCCAGCAATTGGAAATACTTAAAGTGGAGGCGTTATGGATAATGATATTCTTTAAAGTATCGTAAAGCCCAACTTTATCGTAAAGAAAATCGAATCCTCCAAAATTTATGTAATTGTAGTATTCAAGAGGATTGTATGTTTCGCCAATAAATATAAGATCCGGATAATGCTTTTTTACAATGTTTACGGCATAATTCCAAAATTCTACAGGAATCATTTCAGCCATATCGCACCGAAATCCATCTACGCCTTTACTTGCCCAGAAGAGCATAATATCGGTCATCTTTTTCCATGTATCGGGAACGGGATTAAAACATTTATCGCCATTTCCTTGCAAATCCACGCCATAATTAAGTTTTGCTGTTTCGTACCAATCCTCAATATCCGGCTTGGCGGCAAAAACGTCGTTGCCGGTAATACGCGCTGGTACTTCGATGTAAGGTTTATAAGCTGTTTTTATGGCAGCAATATTTGATAACACACCGTCAGGTAGTTCAAAAGATGTTTGCGGAAGGTAATAAAAATTGTTTTGAGGATCGAAAGCCTTTGTCGTGTCGTCATTTTGACCGAAGTCCTCAACTCCTTCAGGCTTAACATCCGAATGATATTGCCTGAAAATGTGATTAGCTACAATGTCAATAATAACTTTTAATCCTGCCTCATGCGTACGTTGAACGAGTGATTCAAACTCTGTCATTCGGTTTTTAACATCCACAGCTAAATCAGGATTAACATCGTAATAATCTTTGATAGCATACGGCGATCCTGCTTTTCCTTTAACTAACGCTGGATGATCTTTAGCAATACCATATTTTGAGTAGTCAGTCGTAGTGCCATGTTCAATTATACCCACGTACCAAATATGTGTAATTCCTAAATCCCTGATAGTTAATAGGGCTTTTGAGGTATAATCATTAAACTTCCCTACCCCGTTTTCTTTTATGGATCCCCCAATTTTTGGATTTTTGTTTTTATTTCCAAAAAGCCGAGGAAATGTTTGGTAGATAGAGATTTTCGTTTTCATAATCTATCGGTTATAAATTTTTGTAATTTTTGCCAACCAAGCGCTATGTTTTCTTTTCAATTGGTTCTTTTTAAGCCGCCATTGCCAGTTTCCCCCAAGCGTACCCGGCACATTCATCCTTGCTTCTGTGCCAAGTTCGAGCAAATCTTGAAGAGGTATTACCGCCAATTTGGCTACCGAGCTCCACGCTAATCGTATCATTTTTCTATTAATTGTCTTCGTATTGGCATCGGTATAAAAAAGTACTCTACGGCGAACGCTTTTATCAAGGCTTCGGAACCATCCTGCCAACGTGTCGTTATCGTGAGTTCCTGTATAAACAATGAAGTTTTCGGAGTAATTATGCGGTAGATACTTTTGACCATCATCAGAGTGAAAAGCAAACTGCAAGATCTTCATACCGGGGAAATCATATTTTAACCTTAAATTATCCACTTCAGGAGTGATAACGCCAAGGTCTTCTGCAATTATCGGCAAATCGCCAAGCTTATTACGTATCGCTTCAAACAACTGATCGCCTGGCGCTGTTACCCATTTACCATTGATGGCTGTCTTTTCGCCAAAAGGAACTGACCAGTAGGATTCCAACCCCCTGAAATGATCAATCCTCACATAATCAAAGAGCTTGAATGATGATTTTACTCTTTCAATCCACCAGTTGAAATTGTTCTTTTTCATGTAATCCCAATTATAAAGCGGGTTGCCCCATAACTGGCCGGTTTGGCTAAAATAATCGGGAGGAACACCCGCTACAGCAATAGGTTGACGATCGGATGTAAACTGAAAAAGCTGGTGATTACTCCAAACATCGGAGCTATCATGGGCAACATAAAGAGGAATGTCTCCAATTATTTTAATATTCTTTTTGTTGGCATATCTCTTTAATTCACTCCATTGTTTATAGAAATGATATTGTACGAACTGATGGTAACTAATTTCATTTTTCGAACTAGCAATAAACTCCTCAAGCACATCGGGTTGTCTTAGCTTAAACTCTTCAGGCCATTCCCACCAAGGCTTGCCGCCGAACCTGTCTTTTAACGCAATAAAAATTGCATACTCCTTTAGCCACTCTTGATTATTATTTACAAACACCTGATAATCAACGGTATTATAATTCTTTTTCTCATCAAACCGCTGAAAGGCAAGCTTTAACATTTTCTCTTTGAAATAAATCACCTTACCGTAGTTTACCTTCTCCTCCGAGAATGTAGGCATTTCCAAAAAATCTCTCCTCTTTAAAAAACCATCCTTGAACAAGAGGTCAATATCTATTATAATTGGATTGCCGGCAAACACAGAAAAACATTGATAGGGCGAATCTCCATATCCAGTATGCCCCATCGGAAGGACTTGCCATAGCTTTTGCCCTGCTTTGTGTAAAAAATCCACAAACCCGAATGCACTTTTCCCTAACGATCCTATTCCATATTTTCCGGGAAGTGAGGTGGGGTGCAATAAAATTCCGCTGCTCCTTTCGATTTTCATTGCTAAAACTTTTTTTTAATCGTTCTGCAAAGTAAGGACTTTGTAGGTAATTGACAAAATAAAGAGGTTTAAAAATTGGCTATTTTAAGTGAATTTGATTAAGCTATTTTTCTAAGAGGAGCCAAATACATTTTTTTCGATTGATCAACAATTTACAAGTGAACTGATGAATAAGCTGAGTTTATTTTTTCTCAAGCTGAAGTAATGATTTAAAAAGACAAAAAAAAGCCTCTAACCCAAAGGCAGAGGCTTTTTTTTTAATAATGTCTAACAATTATAAGACGCCTTGATCCATCATGGCATTGGCTACTTTCATGAAGCCGGCCACGTTTGCGCCTTTTACGTAATTGACATGACCGTCCTTTTCTTTACCATAGGTTACACATGCCTGATGAATATTCTTCATAATTTGTTGAAGTCTTGCATCTACCTCTTCGCTGGTCCAGTTAAGTTTAAGGGCATTTTGCGACATTTCGAGGCCTGATGTAGATACTCCACCAGCATTAACGGCTTTACCCGGTGCAAAGAGGATTCTTGCGTTTTGGAAAACTGCAATAGCCTCTGGTGTACAAGGCATATTAGCGCCTTCGGCTACACACCAGCAGCCATTCTTCATAAGATTTTCAGCATCCTCTTTATTCAGCTCATTTTGGGTTGCACATGGCATTGCGATATCGCATTTTACTTCCCATGGGCGTCTTCCTTTTACAAATTTTGCTCCTGGGAACTTAGTTGCATAAGGTTCCACAATGTCCTGATTAGAGTTTCTCAGTTCACGCATATAATCAATCTTTTCGCCTGCGATGCCATCCGGATCGTAAACATATCCGTCGGGGCCAGAGATAGCAACTACTTTAGCGCCGAGTTCGGTAGCTTTTCTTACAGCGCCCCATGCTACATTGCCAAAGCCAGAGATACAAACTGTCTTTCCTTTGAATGATTTGCCTTGGGTTGCAAGCATTTCCTGTGTAAAATATACTGCACCGAATCCTGTTGCTTCAGGACGAATAAGGCTTCCACCCCAGTTGAGACCTTTTCCGGTAAATACGCCAGTATGCTCTTGAGCCAGTTTTTTGTACATCCCGTACATATAACCTACCTCACGAGCGCCTACACCGATATCTCCGGCGGGAACGTCTGTCTCAGGGCCAATGATTCTCCATAATTCGAGCATGAGAGACTGGCAAAAGCGCATGACCTCATTGTCCGACTTTCCTTTCGGATCGAAGTCAGAGCCGCCCTTTCCACCACCCATAGGCAATGTAGTAAGGCTATTTTTGAAAGTCTGCTCAAATCCTAAAAATTTAAGAATGCTAAGGTTTACGCTTGGATGAAAGCGCATGCCGCCTTTATATGGGCCGATAGCCATGTTGAATTGTACGCGATAGGCCAGATTGACATGTACTTTACCATTATCGTCAACCCAAGGGACTTTAAATATTAAAATACGGTCGGGCTCAACAATGCGCTGAAGAATTCCAGCAGCTTCGAATTGAGGGTTTTCCTTCAAAACATCTTCGAGAGTCTCAAGCACTTCTTTAACTGCCTGAAGATACTCTACTTCACCCGGATGCTTTTTCTCCAGGTCGTTCATGAATTTTTTGAGATCCATTGCACTAATTTTTTAAAGTTTAAACTAATTGTGAAATAATTAACAGTGTTAATATTAATATGCAAAGTACATACTTTTAAGTCTATTTGCCAAAACTTTTCACGAATATTTTCCCATTGTTAGGTTTGGTAAGAGTAAAAGTAAAGAGAAGAGCCCCTTCTTTATTTTATTTCGGAATGTTAAAACCGTTATAATGGCTGTTTAATCTGATAATATGAAATAAAAATTAGACTTTTACAGCCATATACACTGTATGAAACCAATAGAAATTTCTTTCGGGCCTAACAATCATGTAATTCGAGTTAACAAAACGGAAAACTGTATCGCTGATTTATCTATTAAAAATTATAAAAATTATCTTCAATCAGCTTGTTAGCAATCCGGCGTCGCGCTTCTTTAACATTGACAGGCTTTACTTTTGCCAAATAGTTAATATGATCTATTAGTTTAATGCGATGTTCTTCTTCGTCAACAAAGGAGTTTATAGCATCTTTACCACATTTTTGGATAATATCGGCGGCATCATAAATAAAAACATCCACAATATCTCTATATATTGCAACTGCTTCAACTCCCTTTATCCCTTCAAGCTTTTCTAACCTAAGTAAGGCCGATTCGGAAGCATAAGCCTGCATAATGATATCCGAAATGTTAAACAGAATCTCCTGTTCGTTTGTAAGATTGCGCTGGAACACTTCTGAAATTTCGCCAAGTAGCAAAAGCGCAGCTTTTTTGAAGTTTTTCACATAATGATGCTTTTCGGCATAATAACATTGTGGAATATCGCTTTGTTCTTCTTCTAATTCTTTAAGTATGGATTTTGAATATTCTTTTACGTCAAATCCTTCTTTAAGCGCTCTTTTAATGGTTGTGTCTATAACTAACATGCGGTTTATCTCATTTGTTCCTTCGAAAATTCTGTTTATCCTCGAATCACGATATGCACGTTCAACGGATGTCTCCGACGAAAAACCCATTCCTCCAAAAATTTGAACCGCTTCATCAACGATGTAGCTAAGGGCTTCGCTGCCAAACACTTTAAGAAAAGCTGCTTCGATAGCGTAATCGGCAATACCTTCGATATTGGCCTTTCCTTTTGGCAATCCCTCTTCTTTAAGTTTTTCTATGGTATCATCAATACATTGGCCAACACGATATACAGAGGATTCGGTAACCCATGTTTTTATAACCTGCTCGGCCAATTTATATTTGATTGCTCCAAATTCGGCGATCTGTTTTCCGAATTGACGGCGCTCGTTAGCATAATTAACCGACTGAGTTATAGCTCTTTTAGCAGCGCCGAGTACCGTACCGCCAAGTTTAATCCTACCCATGTGAAGAATATTCAAAGCAATACGAAATCCCTCGCCGCGATTTCCTAAAAGATTCTCAACAGGCACTTTACAATCGTTGAAGAAAATCTGCACTGTGGACGAACCTTTTATGCCCATTTTTTTCTCTTCCGGATTAAATACAATCCCGGGATAAGCACGTTCGACAATGAAAGCGCTAAGCACACGATCGTTATCAATCTTAGCAAAAACAACCATCACATCAGCAAATCCACCGTTTGTGATCCACATCTTTTGGCCATTGAGGATATAATGTTTGCCATCTTCTGAGAGGACTGCTTTTGTCTTTCCAGCGTTTGCATCCGAGCCGGCGTTTGGCTCTGTAAGGCAATATGCCGAAGTAAGCGCTCCGCTACCGAGGCTAGGAAGGTATTTTTGTTTCTGGAAATCGTTGCCGTAGTAGGTAATTGGTAAAGAACCGATCCCAGTGTGTGCCGAATAAGCCACGGAAAAGGAGTAGCCGGCCCCCATATATTCGCTGGCAATCATTGAAGTTACAAAAGATTGATCAAAACCTTCGTATTCCGAAGGGATAGAGATTGCTAACAGCCCTAACTCGCCGGACTTTTGAAGCAGGTGCTTCATCAGCCCCTCTTCCTGATTATCAATACGATCGAGATTTGGATAAACAAACGATTCAAGAAAATCGTTGCAGGTTTGAGCAATCATGACCTGCTCTTCTGAAAAATCCTCAGGGATAAACACATCCGCAGCTTTGGTCTCTTTAATCAGAAATTCACCGCCTTTTAAAATATTGTCTTTTGCCATTTAATAGTTTTTTAAAATTCGCCTGCAAAGATAAGAAGCTAAATTATTTGTGAGTGTTTACTATTTTATTTTTCTTTTAAGTGAAGTTTTTTAAATATGTTACTTTTGGCGGTTTTTAAAAATAATTTTAATTAAAAAAATCACTTTATAATGGAAAAAGTTAAACAAACTCTACGCGATTCTAAAACTGCACGTTGGATCGCATTGGCGCTGATCTCTTTGACAATGTTTTTTGCATACTTTTTTATTGACGTTGCCGCGCCGCTTCAAATCATGTTTCAAACCGATTATGGATGGTCGCCTGAAGTATTTGGAATGTTAGGTGGATCGGAGTTTTTTCTGAATGTGTTTGCTTTTTTTCTGATTTTATCGGGGATTATTCTTGATAAAATGGGCATACGGTTTACCATTATTACATCCGGAGTAACGATGGTTATTGGTGGGTCTATCAAATATTTTGCACTCTCCAAAGGTTTTGTAGGCTCGGGAATAGAGCAGTTTTTAAGTTCATTTTTGGTAAATATACCTGCTTCGGCAAAGCTTGCTTTTTTTGGTTTTGCGATATTCGGCGTAGGCGTAGAAATGGCTGGAATAACTGTTTCGAAAACCATTGTGAAGTGGTTTAAAGGCAAAGAACTTGCCCTTGCAATGGGATTAGAGATGGCAATAGCTCGCCTTGGTGTTTTTGCCGTGTTCAGATTGTCACCGATATTTGCTGAAAACGGCGGAGCATCCAACTCGGTCTTATGGGGCGTAGCCTTTTTGATAGTAGGATTACTCTTGTTTTTGATCTATACTATTATGGATGTACGCCTTGATAGACAACTTGGCGAAGAAGCAGAAATTGAACTCGAAGATGCTTTTCGTATCAGCGACCTATGGCTAATCTTAAAAAATCCAGGATTCCTCGCCATTGCAAGCCTTTGTGTTTTATTCTATTCGGCTATTTTCCCATTTCAGAAATTTGCAACAGACATGCTTTCCTCCAAACTCGATATTAGTATAAAGGAGGCGGCTGCTATCTTCTCATATTTCCCAATAGGCGCTATGATTTTAACGCCCTTTATCGGAGCATTCCTTGATAAAAAAGGATTAGGCGCTTCAATGATGCTTTATGGTGCAATTTTACTTACCGTTTCACATCTCATTTTTGCTTTAGTACCTGCAAGTGCATTCAACCACACTATTGCCTATGCTACTATTGTAATACTCGGCTTGGCTTTCTCATTAGTTCCCGCTTCCATGTGGCCATCAATACCTAAAATTGTAGAAGAACGTTTTCTTGGTTCTGCGTATGGATTGACCTTCTGGATTCAGAATATTGGGTTACTTTTAGTTCCAATTCTTATTGGATGGTCAATTGTGGTGGCAAATCCTGGAATTAAGGAACTTATTGATGCCGGCGATACAACTGTAAAATATAATTATATGGTGCCCGAGTTGATTTTTGCCGGATTTGGAGTATTGGCAATAATTATGTCGTTGGTACTGAAATCGGTTGATAAGAAAAAAGGATTTGGACTTGACTTGCCAAACAAAAAATAATCCTTTTGGAGCAGATAAAAAGTATCTAACGATCTATTAGCAACGCAAATTTTAATATTCAAACCCTTTGTTTTTCAAAAGCAAGGTAAGGATTATTCATATTTGGATTAACATCCTTTTAATTCCATTTAATTTCTAAATATCACATTTACTGATGTTGGCAAAACATAGTATGAAGGATTCGCGATTAAGTCGCTGGGGCATACTTATTCTGGTAGCCTCCATTCAGGCTGCAAATTACTATTTCTACGATGCTATATCGCCACTGAAACGAACCCTTGAAACTGAGTTTGGGTTTACCTCCTCTGATTTTGGTCTTTTTGTCTCATTCTACTCCATCCCTAACACTTTCCTGCTGATGGCGGTTTTTGGCGGCATCATCCTCGACCGTTTAGGCATACGTCGCACAGGCATACTCTTCATTGGTTTAATGGCGCTTGGAGGCTTTATTACGGCTTACGGCGCCAGCACTTTTTACACATCGGGTGGCCCCTTTTACGAAGTTATGGGATCCTTTTGGAAGAGGTATTCGCCAGAGTTAAAAATGATGCTTTTAGGACGATTCTTTTTTGGATTAGGCGCCGAGACAAGTATTGTGGTCATCAGTAAAATAATCGTTAAGTGGTTTATAGGAAAGGAGCTGGCAATGGCTTTGGGGACAAAAATTGCTATTGCAAGGCTTGGATCGTTTGCAGCCTTTAACTTCTCGCCCTATTTGAAAGAAACAGCATCGCACTGGACAATAGCAATATGGTTTGCTGCCCTGCTTCTTGGAATAGCATTTTTGGGATTTCTTTTTTACTCATGGTTTGATTTAAAAATAGACCGGCAATTGACCGATACTGCTACTGAAAGTAAAAGATCAAAGTTCAGCTTTAAGGATTTTAAAAAATTGATAACAACTCCTTCATTTATTTATATAACCCTTTTGTGTGTTACCTTTTATTCTGCCGTATTCCCGTTTCAGTCGTTTTCGGCTGATTTTTTTCTTAATAAGTTTAACCTGACCCAACAGCAAAGCGGTCAAATTGCATCATATCTCAGTCTGGGAACACTCTTTTTCACACCCTTCTTTGGCTTTTTGGTAGATCGTTTTGGTCGTAGCGCCACGTTAATGATTTTCGGCTCTCTACTGCTTGTATTAATTCACCTCACTTTTGCTTTCACTAATATAAATCCGGTAATACCTATGATTTTTTTAGGTATTGCTTTTTCTCTTGTACCTGCCGCCATGTGGCCTTCCGTTGCAAAAATCGTTTCACAGGAACGTATCGGTACTGCATTTGGCGCAATGTATTCGATTCAAAACTTGGGTTTGTGGGCATTTCCTTTATTAATCGGTATTGTTCTCGATAAAACTAATCCTGCAATAACCCCCGAGATAATTGCAAGCGGCAACTATACTTACGACTACACATGGACTCTTATCATGCTTGCAGGTCTTGGTATTTTAGGGTTACTGTTTGCTATCCTGCTCAAACGCGAAGACAAGCAATCGGGATTTGGACTTGAATTATCGGCTAAAAAGAAATTTTAGTAATTTTTCAGGCAAGGGTAACCTTGACCATTACATTATAATCATTTTTTGTACAATGGATGATATTTGTCCAGTGTCTCGCGAAGCATTTTAATGTTGAGATGTGTATAAATTTCGGTAGTGGTTATTGATGAGTGACCAAGCATATCTTGAACAGCCCTAATGCCGGCGCCATTTTCCACAAGATGGGATGCAAATGAGTGTCGTAAAGTATGTGGACTGATGGTTTTGCGGATACCGGCTCGTTGTGCCAAATCTTTTAAAATATAAAATATCATCACTCTCGACATCTTTTCGCCACGCCGATTAAGGAAAACAATATCTTCACTACCCTTTTTAGGCAATGTCAGCGAGCGCCAATTCTCAATATAAATCATAGCTTGCTTTACCGCATGATCGCCAATCGGAACCCAACGCTGTTTTTTTCCTTTACCTAAAACCCGAATAAATCCAAGATCAAAATAGAGATCGGACAGCTTCAGATTAGTCAGTTCCGAAACCCGAAGCCCACACCCGTATAGCATCTCAATGATAGCCAGATTACGAGTACCTTCAGGCTTTGAAAGATCAATGGCCTCAATCATGTTTTGTATCTCTTTCTGGCTTAAAGTATCGGGAAGTTGTCTGACAAGACGAGGCCTCTCAATCAACTCGGTAGGGTTGTTTTCAATGATATCTTCTATCATCAGGTACTTATAAAAAGTACGTATCCCTGAAATTGTCCTGCTTTGGGTGGAAGCGTTATAGCCTTTTTTGCCAAGCCAGCCAATAAACTCCTCGAAGTGGCTCAGGGTTAGCTTTTCGGGAGTTAGCTTATTATAACCGGCTTCGTCAAGAAACAACATAAGCCGCTCCAAATCACGGATATAAGCTTCAATTGTGTTGGGCGAAACCGATTTTTCGAGCCGAAGAAAAGATTTAAATCCGCGGATGTACACCTCCCAATTCATCACCCTTTTTTCTTGAAATAATTCTTATTTTACAAAATCATTTTATTAGCTAATAACTTTTGTTTGTCTGTTTTCTTATTGAAAACAAGGCGTTTTATCTATAGAGTGGGATCAAGATCATTCTATCACAAGGCTTTTGATGCCACCGGTTTTTATGGAAAATTCAGCTTTAACTTTTTGTACCGGCAACCGACGAACAGCCCCTAACTGATTTATTAACATCTTACGGCTAAAAAGCTCTGTTTCGCCAAGCTTTATACTAACGATAACACTTTCAGGAATACGGTAAGCAATTCCATTGAGGTTAGGATCGGCGCTAGTAGATGATGAAAAATTCTTTATTGACACCTCAGAACCGCTGATTTTAAAATCAAGATCAATATTATCGCCAGACCCACCCCTTAATGCGCCGATGCCATCAGCAGAAGAGAACCTAAAAAGCGGAATCACAGACTTATCAAGCTTTGCAGGAGGGGTGTAATAGAAAGAGTAGTTTTTGGTACGGATTAAGGATTTACCTCTAAAAAAATCGAGATAGTCATCTTCCATTTCCCTGATTTGTTTATCCATATATTTTATTGCTTCAGCATCGTAAGCTACCTCTTGAAACCCTGTAAGCAACTTCATGCGTGCCGACCTAAGCTCCTCAATCTTCTCAACAACTTCCGCTGCCATGTCCTGACCAGGTTTTTCTAACGCCAATTTCCGAAAACTCAATTGCTCAACCATGATAGTGTCAACAGCAACACGCCTGATAATGGTATCGGTAGAAAGGTTAACCCTTCCGGTTAAGAGGAAATTATCATTCAGTTCTGATGAATATCCTGCTTGGTCAACTAAAAAGACAACCTTCTCCTCGGTAGCCGTTTTAGGCTCTGTATCGAGGTTATTTACAAAAACAAGAAAGCCCTCTTCATTTATTTCAACAATCGCTTTTTTCGGATTACGCTGGTCGCGCAAGCCTAATTCGATGTAATAGATCTCCTCAGGATCGGGTTCCGACAATGGTGTAACTGAAATGTTACCAAGCTCGTACAAGGTATCATCAAATTTGATTGCATTAGTAATACCAAGAAATTTTTCTGCATAATCCGACAAAGGTCCTCTATGCCGTCCAATGATTTTTAGCTCCACATCCACTCGCAACGTGGTGCGTGGTAATGTATAGTACATTCCTGTTCCGGAAGGCTTGCCCGATGGCTTACTTACAGAAATAACACTAACCTGCCCGATTGTTTCCAAAGAGGTAAAAAGGGCAAGCAAAATAATCAGAATCATCCATTTTTTCATATCTATACTGTTTTAAATTTCAAAAAAAATAGAAAACTGAAAGTAACTGATTGCATCGTTTTCACTATATTAATTCATTAAGTCAAGGCGAATTATTTAAAGCGAAAATAGACAATTTGAAATTATCCTCTGTTTGACTTCTTAAAATATCAATAGAATAAAAGGGATATAGCAAAGATCAGGCGATTATGATAAAATCCACAAAGGTTAGTTATTTCGTAAAATCATTTTAAGCATTAAAAAATTGAGAATCTCGCAATGTTTACCGTTAATAGTGATAATATCGTCTTAAATGATTTTTTTAACCCTTTTAAACTCTCTTTGGTTATCCTATTGATGTCAGCAAGCTGCTGATGTAATAGCGATAGCGCAAAGATTTTTTATAGATTTTTCAAGGAGATAGAGTAAAATATCGGCGCCTCATCCAAAACACCTGTTTCGATTATATCACCACCTCGCTGTAACGAATCGGACCAAGGGCACCTTCTCACTCGATTTTATGATGGTAACGGAATCCATTATATAAAGACCACTCAGATCGGCATCACTCAAGCGGCTGTCCGATAAAATTTGCACTTCTACCCATCTTTTACTTTTTTTGTATCAGAATTCAAAAGAATAGATTCCGGGTTGGATATTCAAAATCTGATCCGGTTAATTTTTTTGCCGGACAATAACGACAAATATTTTTACCTTTGTAAGATTAGTGCAACTTTATGATACCAATACCCCCAAAAAGGCAGATTGGCTTCATAAAATGATACATGTAAACGAGTTAACGGCAAGGCTAAAAAAAATAATAAAACAAAGTAAAATGACGATATTTGCAATATGAATAAATGGACTAAATTAAGCATAGAATATGCAAACCAAAGGTCGTATTTGGATGACTTATTTCAAGTTTACCCAACTATTCCGGAAGGAATTAGGGAAATAAATAAAGACATTTGGGCAGAAGTTGAAAAATCATTCAAGAAAAAGGATAATGATTTACTGATAAGACAGTTGTTAAAATTAGACTTATTTCCTATTAAAGACAGTTATATTGCATATTTAAAACGAGACAGTTCGGCTATTGACAGAAATCCAAGAACAATAAACCGAATCTGTGGACGGCTTTATGAAATGGGGCTTGATAAAATATTTGAAAGATGTAGCGAACCAAAAGAAACAAATAGGCAAATTGGCCCTATGTTTCATGATTGGTTAAAAAGAAAATCGTTAGGCATTGAACCAGTACCTTTAGATGAATTTTTAAGCAACGACAAAGATGCAATTTTAGATGCGAGGGATAATGCAATGATGAACTTTGCAAAAGAACATTTGGGCTATAATTATAACAAAGGATTAGATTTTGTCGCCCGCTTTAATAAGCAGTTTGTAATTGGTGAAGCCAAGTTTTTAACCGACTTTGGTGGACACCAAAATGCTCAATTTAATGACGCTATTAGTACCATTCAAGCAAAAGATGTAAAAGCATTAAAAATTGCCATTCTTGACGGTGTTTTATTTATTGAAGGAAAAAATAAAATGTATAAGTCAATTACAGAGACCTACAAAGGTTACAATATAATGAGTGCTCTTGTATTAAGGGAGTTTCTTTATCAAATTTAAGAATATGAAAAACTTACTCATAAAATCTGAAAATATTATAGGATTGAATTACTTGCTGAACGAAATAGATTTGAAAGGTAAGATTGATTTAGTTTATATTGACCCACCTTTTGCAACAGGTGGAAACTTTACAATTACAGATGGTAGAGCTTCAACAATCAGTAATTCAAAAAGTGGAGATGTTGCCTATTCTGATACGTTAGTTGGAGACGACTTTTTGGACTTTATCAGGCAAAGACTACTTTTGTTAAAAGAATTGATGTCCGATCAAGGTTCTATCTATTTGCATATTGACTATAAAATTGGGCATTATGTAAAAATTGTAATGGATGAGGTTTTTGGTATAGAAAATTTCAGAAATGACATTACAAGGATAAAATGTAATCCAAAAAACTTTAATAGACTTGGGTATGGGAATATAAAAGACTTAATTCTTTTTTACACAAAATCAAACAATCCTATTTGGAATGAACCAAGAGAAAAATATACTGAAAAGGATTTTGAAAAACTCTTTCCCAAAATAAACAAACAAGGGAGAAGATATACAACAGTTCCGATTCACGCACCAGGCGAAACGGAAAACGGAAAATCAAACCAACCTTTTAAGGGTATTTTACCACCTAAAGGAAGACATTGGCGAACCGATGTAGAAACATTAGAACAATGGGATAAAGAAGGATTAATTGAATGGTCTTCAACAGGAAACCCAAGAAAAATAATTTTCGCAGACGAAAGAGAGGGTAAAAGAGTTCAAGATATTTGGGATTACAAAGACCCTCAATATCCAACCTATCCAACTGAAAAGAATCCTGACTTGTTGGATTTAATTATTCTGACTTCTTCCAATGAAAATAGCATTGTACTTGACTGTTTTTGCGGTTCAGGAACAACTTTAAAATCTGCCCAATTAAATGGAAGAAAATGGATTGGAATTGACAAATCAGATCACGCTATAAAAGCAACAATAAATAAACTTGAAACAATTGAAGGAGACCTTTTTGTTGCAAAACCTGAATATAAATTTGAAGAATTAGAAAAAAAACAAGCTGCCAACACTGCCTAAAAGCAATAGCAGGCAAAGTTGTAAACATAAGGTTAGTGCTTCTAATAAAATTTGTGCTTAATGGATTAGGTAAGCACCTCTAATTCACTACTCCACCTACACGCCAAACGTTATAGGGCATTTTAAAAGACACTTTTTTGAAATATATTTTACACTAATGATATTTTTTCTAAGGGGTTACAGAGGCTCAGCCTCAAACACGTAACAACAGGCATCCTTTTTACAAATAATCTGGTTTGGATCAATTAAATTTCATTTTATCCGTTAAAGGTTTTATTAAATAATAATTAAGAGATTTTTATAATGCCCGAACCGAAGAAACTTTTTTTACTCGACGCCATGGCTCTGATCTACAGAGCTTTTTATGCTTTAAATAAAAACCCAAGGATCAATTCAAAAGGGATGAATACATCGGCAGTTCTTGGATTTGCTAACACACTGCTGGATGTTATAAAAAATGAAAAACCTACACATCTCGGAGTAGCTTTTGACACACAGGCCCCCACCACAAGGGCAGAAGAATATATCGAATACAAAGCTAATCGTCAGGCAATGCCGGAAGACTTAGCCAACTCATTGCCTTACATAATAAAACTTATTGAAGGATTTAATATTCCTGTACTTTTTGTAGATGGCTACGAAGCCGATGATATAATTGGGACTTTGGTAAAAAAAGCTGAAGATAAAGGCTTTACCTCTTTCATGATGACGTCAGACAAAGATTTTGGCCAGTTGGTTTCCGAAAATACATTTATCTTCAGACCAGCCTATATGGGTAATAAGGCCGAAACATTAGGTGTTAAGGAGGTTTGTGAAAGGTTTGAAATTGAAAAACCCGAGCAGGTAACTGACATACTTGGACTTTGGGGCGATGCATCCGACAACATTCCTGGTATTCCGGGTATTGGCGAAAAAACCGCAAAAAAATTAATCGCTACCTATGGGTCATTGGAAAATGTAATTGCTCATGTTGATGACTTTAAAGGGAAAATGGCCCAAAACATTCGTGAGTTTGCCCAACAGGGCATTGACTCCAAACGATGGGCAACCATAATTCTCGATGTCCCGATTGATCTGGACGAGGAGGCTTTGAAATTAAAACTACCTGATTTCGATGGGTTAAAAGTTTTATTTGAAGAACTCGAATTCAAAACTTATGCTAAAAGGGTATTTGATTTTTATGGATCGGCAGAAGCAACAACAAAGCCTGCCGACAATAAGCTACAAAAAGAGTTGTTTGATGCAACTGAATTTGAAACACCCCTCAATATTAAAACTATTGAAAACACCGCACATAATTATTACCTCCTCAACACTTCCGAAAAGATTTCTTCATTGATCACCAAAATTAAAAGTGAGAAATCTTTTTGTTTCGATACCGAAACCACAGGAATCGATGCTAACAGTTCCGAACTTGTCGGAGTGTCGTTTTCTATTAATCCTACTGAAGCATTCTATCTGCCTGTATTTGAAAATTATCAAAAGGCATTTGAGCAAATAAGACTTTTCAAAGAAATTTTTGAAGATGAGACTATAGAAAAGATCGGTCAAAACCTGAAATATGATATCTCAATCCTTAAATGGTATGAGATTGATGTAAAAGGAAAGATGTTCGATACCATGCTCGCACATTATTTAATAGAACCCGACCAGCGCCACAACCTTGATTTCATGGCAGAAAAATATCTTAACTACCGGCCAATTAGTTATAAAGAACTTATTGACAAAAAAGAGGGCAAAGAGTTAACCTTACGCGAAATTCAGAAAGTAAGACCTGATGATGTGCTAAATTATGCTGCCGAAGATGCCGATATCACGCTACAACTTCGATATAAGCTTGAGCCTCTACTGGATGATCTGGGCATGAAAACACTTTTTAACGATATCGAGATGCCATTAATTCCCGTATTGGCCTCTATGGAAGCTGAAGGGGTAAAACTTGATGTCGAGGTTTTGAAAAAGTTTTCCAAGCAACTTGAATCGGAAATTAAGGAGATCGAGAATGAAATATACGCACTTTCGGGAGAAGAGTTTAATATAGGATCGCCAAAACAACTTGGTATTGTACTTTTCGAAAAGCTAAAAATTGACAGCAAACCAAAAAAGACAAAGACAAACCAATATTCAACCAGTGAAGATATTTTGACCAAACTCGAACATAAGCACCCGATAGTATCAAAAATCCTCGATTTCCGTTCACTCGCCAAGCTAAAATCTACTTATGTTGATGCCCTGCCTGAACTTATCAGTATGCGCGACGGGCGACTTCATACCAGCTATAATCAGGCTGTAACTTCCACAGGCAGGCTTAGCTCTACCAATCCAAACCTACAAAATATACCCATCCGTACCGAAAAAGGACGGGAGATCAGAAAAGCTTTTGTACCGCGCAACGATGATTTTGTTTTACTTGCCGCCGACTATTCACAAATCGAACTTCGGATTATTGCAGAACTAAGCCGCGACAAAGAGATGATGAAGGCGTTTATTCAAGGGCTCGACATACATACAGCAACGGCAGCCAGAGTTTATAACGTTGACATCGAAAAGGTTACTAAAGAGATGCGGCGAAATGCCAAAACTGTCAACTTTGGAATCATTTATGGCATATCAGCGTTTGGATTGGCCGAAAGACTTAATATTTCCCGCGCTGAAGCATCCGAAATCATAGAGACATATTTCAAACAATATCCAGGCATCAAACAATATATGAACGACAGCATCGCTTTCGCCCGAAAAAACGGTTATGTTGAAACTATGATGGGGCGCCGCAGATACCTTAATGATATAAATTCAGCCAACACCAACATTAGAGGCTTTGCCGAACGTAATGCGATCAATACTCCAATTCAAGGATCATCAGCCGATATGATAAAAATTGCAATGATCAGGATATACCAGCAAATCGAAAAAAGACAAATGAAATCGAGAATGATATTACAGGTACATGACGAATTAGTATTTGATGCACACAAAGCTGAAATTGATGAGTTGAAAGCGATAGTCGAAGAGAACATGAAAAATGCTTTTGAAATGTCAGTTCCGATATTGGTTGATATTAGTACAGGTAATAACTGGCTTGAGGCTTATTAAGTTCTTTCTTTAGAAATCCTATTACTTTTCCAAACCATATGCTGTTATAACGATAGAATGAAAATTCATCTTACCTAAAACCTTTTCTATATCTTTGCTGCCACTCTTACACCAAATAATCATCTTATGAACCTGAAGCAAGACAAGAGAATAATAATGACCCTTGATGCTGGCGGAACTAACTTTGTATTCTCAGCAATTCAGGCGGCAGAAGAAGTAATTGAATCAATCACGCTCCCTGCCTCTGCCGATTCTCTCTCCGAGTTATTAAAAAGAATTATAGAAGGTTTCGAACAGGTGAGAAGCAAATTAGCTACGCCGCCCGTAGCTATATCTTTTGCCTTTCCGGGCCCTGCGGATTATGAAAATGGAATTATCGGCGATTTGGCCAACTTACCGCTTTTTAGAGGGGGCGTGGCGCTTGGCCCAATGCTGAAAGAACATTTTAAAATTCCCGTATTCCTAAACAACGACGGCGATCTGTTCACTTATGGCGAAGCAATAGAAGGTTTTTTACCATACATAAACTCCCTTTTAGAGGAAAATAATAGCCCCAAGAGATTTAAGAACCTTTTAGGAGCTACCTTTGGAACCGGGTTCGGCGGCGGGATCGTTACTAACGGAGAGTTATTCATAGGGGATAATTCTGCAGCCGGCGAAATAAACAGAATCCGAAATAAAATACACCCCTTTTATAGCGCCGAAGAAACAGTAAGCATCAGAGGCATAAGACGCGACTATAGCAGAGCTGCCAACATATCCGAAGTGTTATGTCCCACACCACAATCCATTTTTGAAATTGGAATGGGCATAGTGGAGGGCAACAAGGAGGCTGCCAAACAAGCTTTTAAGAAATTTGCCATCGCCGCAGGAGATGCTTTGGCTAACGCAGCTACACTTGTTGATGGCCTTATTGTTTTGGGTGGTGGAATTGCAGGCGCGCATCCTCTTTTTTTACAACATTTGGTACACGAGATGAATCTTCGTTTCAATACTCCGGATGGTAAATATTTACCCAGACTTGAGGTTAAGGTTTTTAACTTAGAGAACGAAAAAGAGTTGCAGAGTTTTATTAAAGGTAAAAAAAGTGAAATAAAAGTTCCTTTTTCCGCCGAAAAAATCACTTTCGATCCACTTCAAAGAATCGGTGTGGGCATCAGCCGACTTGGCACCTCTAAAGCTACTGCAATCGGAGCTTACGCATTTGCTTTAAACCAACTTGATAAAATACCGTAATAATGAAGGTCTCAGGGTTTACAATTATCAGAAACGGTCAGAAGTTTGACTATCCGTTTATTGAATCAATTCAATCAATGCTTAATCTTTGTGATGAAGTAATTGTAGCCGTAGGAAATTCTGAAGATCAAACACTTGAATTGGTTAAAGCCATTGATTCGCCAAAAATCAAAATTATACAAACCGTATGGGATGATAATCTGCGGGAAGGCGGGCACGTCTTAGCTGTAGAAACTAATAAAGCTAAAGATGCTATCTCTCCTGATACAGACTGGTGCATATATCTTCAAGCCGATGAAGTGATGCACGAAAAAGACCATCCGTTTATAAAAATAGCCATGGAGGAGAACCTCGCCAACGAAAAAGTTGATGGGCTTCTTTTCGATCATCTAAACTTTTATGGCTCATACGATTATATTGCCGATTCAAGGCGTTGGACATATAAACAAATTAGGGTAATCCGTAACAACCCCGCAATACGCTCATATCGTGATGCAATGAGTTTTAAAAAAAACGGCAAAAACCTGTTGGTGAAAAAAATTAATGCCACCATTTATCATTATGGATGGGTAAAGACCCCCTCTGCCATGCAAAAAAAATATGAAACCTTTCAAAAGCTTTGGCATGATGATGAATGGATTGAAAAAAATGTTCAAAAAGTTGATGAGTTCGACTATTCAAATATTGATTCTTTGTTTAAATTTACAGGAACGCATCCATCAGTAATGCACGAGCGAATTAAAAAGATGAACTGGCAATTTTCGTTTGATCCTACAAAAGGGATTAAGCTATCATTACGATTGAGGATTTTAAATTGGCTTGAGAAAAAATGGGGACTGGAGATTGGGAAATTCAAAACTTATAAGATCATAAGATAACCATTCAACTCATCACCATCAATGGCTAAGAAAAGGAAAGATACCGAGAAGGAAATGACCTTTTGGGAACATCTTGAAGAGCTGCGCTGGCACATTGTGCGTTCAATTGCCGCTATAGCCATATTTGCCATCATTGCCTTTATCAGCAAGGATTTTATTTTCAACCAAATTATATTGGCTCCCAAATCCGGTGATTTTATTACACACCGTGGGCTTTGCCATATTGGAAGGTGGCTCGAAAGACATGTTGCTTTTATTTCATCTTCAGCTTTTTGTCTTAGTGATTTTAATCTGAAGATTATCAATATCAAGCTGGCTGGTCAGTTTTTAATGCATTTTTACATCTCCTTTTTTGTCGGCCTCATAGCTGCCATTCCATTCGTTATCAGGGAAATATGGAGTTTTATAAAACCTGCTCTTTACGAAAATGAAAAAAAATATACCGGTGGCGCTGTGTTGTGGAGTTCAATGCTTTTTATTGCAGGTGTATTGTTTAGCTATTTTTTAATCGTTCCCATTACCATACTCTTCCTTGGCACCTACAACGTAAGTGATTATGTTGAAAACCAAATAGCACTTAACTCATATATCAATACCGTTGTTATGCTCTCATTCTCGGTTGGGTTGATTTTCGAACTACCCGTTTTCATCTATTTCCTTACAAAAGTTGGCATAATAACGCCTGCCTTTATGAGGAAAAACCGTAAAATAATGATTGTCGTTATCTTGATCATAGCTGCAATAATTACCCCGCCAGATGTTTTCAGCCAAATTTTAGTCGCTATACCCTTATTCGGTCTATATGAACTTAGTATTTTGATATCTGATCGGGTTTTTAAAAAACGGGAAAAAGAAATCTCGACTTAATACAAACTTCCAAAACCAGTGTTGTTATAATACTTATAATAAAATCTGAAAATTTATTTTTATTTGTTATTTATTTAACAAAAAAAGTTTTTGAGCTCAAAATATGAGTACTTTTGCCGAAATTATTTACACAAAAATCATATTAAATAATTATCAATGGCATATCCTTACACACCTCCAGATTATTTTCTTTTGGATGACTTGCTCACTGATGAGCATAAGATTGTTCGTTCCGCTATTCGCGACTGGGTAACACGATCAGTAATACCTGTAATTGATGAAGCAGCTCAAAAACATCATTTTCCTCGTCATTTTTTCAAAGAGCTTGGCGATATTGGCGCTTTTGGCCCTTTTATCCCTGTAGAATATGGTGGCGCCGGTATGGATTATATTGCATATGGAGTCATTATGACCGAGCTTGAGCGCGGTGATTCCGGTATCAGGTCGGCAGCTTCAGTGCAAACTTCGTTAGTAATGTACCCAATCCATGCTTTTGGTAGTGAAGAGCAACGTAGGAAATATTTACCGAAGCTTGCTACCGGTGAAATGATCGGCTGCTTTGGATTGACCGAACCTAATCATGGTTCTGACCCCGGAAGCATGGAAACACGATTTAAAGATATGGGTGATCACTATTTGCTCAATGGTGCAAAGATGTGGATTACAAACTCAACCATTGCCGATATTGCTGTTGTATGGGCAAAAGATGAACAGGGCGTAGTACGCGGACTTATTGTTGAAAAAGGGATGCCTGGTTTTACAGCTCCCGAAACCTTTAACAAATGGTCGTTGCGGGCTTCCGTTACCGGTGAACTTGTTTTCGAAGATGTAAAAGTGCCTAAAGAGAATTTATTACCCAATATTAAAGGGTTAAAAGGCGCATTGATGTGCTTAAACTCTGCACGTTACGGAATTGCCTGGGGAGCCATCGGAGCTGCAATGGATTGTTATAATACAGCTCTGCTTTATTCACTCGAGCGTAAACAATTCCACAAACCAATTGCATCATTCCAGTTACAACAAAAGAAACTTGCTGAAATCCTTACTGACATTACCAAAGCTCAATTCCTTGCCTGGCGCTTGGGAGTGTTGAGAAACGAAGATCGTGCTACTCCTCAACAAATATCTATGGCAAAACGCAATAATGTTGAAATGGCTTTGCGTACCGCCCGCGAATCACGTCAGATATTAGGTGCAATGGGAATAACCGGCGATTTTCCAATCATGCGTCACATGATGAACCTCGAATCTGTTATCACCTACGAAGGCACTCACGATGTTCACTTATTAATTACCGGCGCCGATATCACCGGAATATCAGCATTTTCATAATTTTATTGATAAAAAGCAAAAAAATATCTTAAATCATGAATCTGACACATATAGAACATATCGGTATTGCTGTAAAGAGTATTGAAGAGAGCCTTCCTTATTATGAAAATATTTTAGGATTGAAATGCTATGCAATTGAAGAGGTTAAGGATCAGAAAGTAAAAACTGCTTTTTTCAAGGTTGGCCAAACCAAGCTTGAATTGTTAGAATCAACCGATCCTGAAGGGCCTATTGGAAAATTCATTGAAAAACGCGGCGAAGGGATACACCATATCGCTTTCGCTGTTGACGATGTAAATAAAGCTCTTAATAAGGCAGCAAGCAAGGGAATAAGGCTTATTGACGAGAAACCCAGAAAGGGCGCTGAAGGGTTAAATATCGGATTTTTACATCCAAAATTCACCCAAGGTGTCTTAACCGAATTTTGTGGAAAAGAATAATCTATAAACAATTTATAAACGGAAACTAACGTGGATAATCAGCAAAAAATTCAGCAACTTATTGAACTACGTAAGGTAGCTCGAATGGGTGGAGGCGAAAAACGCATTGAAGCCCAGCACAATAAGGGGAAATATACTGCCCGCGAACGTATCGAAATGTTACTTGATGAGGGGAGCTTTGAAGAGTATGATATGTTCGTTACCCACCGAAATACCGATTTCGGCATGGCCGATAAAGTGTATCTTACCGATGGAGTAATTACAGGGCAAGGAACTATTGACGGAAGGATAGTTTTTATTTTCTCTCAGGATTTTACCGTTTTCGGTGGATCGTTATCCGAAACTTATGCACAAAAGATATGTAAAGTGATGGATAAAGCCATGAAAATTGGCGCTCCGATTATCGGCATTAACGACTCTGGCGGAGCCAGAATACAGGAAGGTGTAAAAAGCCTTGCAGGCTATGCTGAAATATTTCAGCGTAATATTCTAGCCTCGGGAGTGGTACCTCAAATTTCAGCGATATTCGGACCTTGTGCAGGTGGTGCGGTTTACTCGCCCGCACTTACAGATGTAGTTATTATGAGTGATAAAACAAGCTACATGTTTGTAACCGGACCTAAAGTAACCAAAACCGTTACGGGGGAAACTATAACGGAAGAAGACTTAGGCGGCGCTACCGTTCACGCAACAAAATCAGGTGTTACACATTTTAGAGCCGATGACGAAGACGAAGGTATCTTACTGATTAGAAAAGTACTTGAATACCTACCCCAAAATAATCTTGAAGAACCATTTGTTACAGTATGTAACGATCCGATTGACAGGCTGGATGATATCCTTAACAACATTATTCCAGATAACCCTGCCGAACCTTATGATGTTAAAGATATAATCTACACCATTGTTGATGATCGTGAATTTCTGGAGTTTCATCGTCATTTTGCCAAAAATATTGTAGTTGGATTTGCGAAATTTGATGGTCATCCTGTAGGTATTGTAGCCAATCAGCCTAATTTTCTTGCAGGTGTTCTCGACATCAACGCTTCAAGAAAAGCAGCCCGCTTTGTAAGGCTTTGTGATGTCTTTAACGTTCCTATTATCACACTTGTTGATGTCCCTGGCTTTTTACCAGGCAGCGCACAGGAATATGGTGGTATTATTATTCACGGAGCTAAGTTACTCTTTGCCTATGGCGAAGCCACAGTACCTAAGATCACTATTACCCTTAGGAAATCTTATGGTGGAGCACATGATGTTATGGGATCGAAGCAATTAAGAGGCGACATTAACTATGCATGGCCGTCAGCCGAAATAGCCGTAATGGGACCAGAAGGCGCAATAGAGATTTTGGAAGGCAAGAGAATAAAAGAATTCACTTCGCCAGATGAAGCAACCAAGTTTATTGCTGAAAAAGAAAAGGAATACAGAAACAAATTTGCCAACCCTTATGAGGCAGCACGATATGGCTATATTGATGATGTAATCGAGCCTCGGAATACTCGATTTAGAATTATACGCGCCTTGCAGGCTATATCAACAAAAAAAGATACCCTGCCAGCCAAAAAACATAATAACATGCCACTTTAAATAAATTGCTATGTTACTGAGCAGAATAACATTCGATCTTTCACTTATAACCAGCTTCGGAATTACAGTTGCCATAGTTGGAATGGTAATCGTTTTTACTGCGCTTGTAATTTTGCTGTGGGTATTTAACTCGATACCAAAATTACTTAAAGTGTTTGTTCGTTGGAAATTACGTAAACAAGGTAAACCTAAGGATCACGAGATCATAGATCTTGAAGGAAATATTGCAGCAGCAATAGGTTTAGCGCTTCATCTTCATTTTAAAAAACCACATGACGATGAAAGCGGCATTATCACCATAAAACGAATTTCAAGGCAATATTCTCCTTGGAGTTCAAAAATCTATTCAACAAATTCATTTTTCAGATCAGGCAAAATATGAAAAAGTTTAAATTCTCGATAGAAGGCCATGATTACGATATAGAAATCATGGATTTCGAAGACCAAATAGCAAAGGTGGAAGTTAATGGTACGGTGTACTCTGTAAAGCTTCACCAGGAAATTAAACAAAGCAAAACTCCCAAGCTTGTTCGAAAGGAGGTAGAGATCAAACGTCAGGATCATAAAATTAAGAAAACTATTGTTAAAACGGAAGGGTTCGAAGTAAAAAGCCCCTTACCAGGTGATATACTTCAGATTTTTGTAAAAGAAGGAGATGTTGTAAAATTGGGAGATAAGCTGTTGGTGTACGAGGCAATGAAAATGCAAAACACAATACTTGCCGAGAGAGACGGGATAATAAAAAATCTGAAAGTCCAACAAGGAGACACCGTATTGCAAGATGAAACACTTATGGAAATTGAAGCAAAAGTTACTGCTTAATTCGTTGGGTACTTTTTACCTTCAAAACAGGAAATCAAAATGAAAAGATTCTTAACAATCACTGGCATAATAATTTTTCTTACATTAATCAGCACTACCTTCATAAATAATGGTAAAAGCCAATCCATTGTTGACTCAGTGCAGCTTTCCCAGGATGGAGAAATCGTACAAAATGAAGGGGAGGAAGCTCTTTTAAACAAATCTAAGGAAACCCAAGAAGTTGCCTCACAAGGAATATTTAAATTTATAGAATCTACCGGTTTTGCGAATGTTACAGGCGGGCACTTAATCATGATCTGTGCAGGTTTGTTTTTTATTTTCCTTGCAATTCGCTATGAATATTCGCCGATGTTGCTTATTCCGATAGGTACTGGTATTTTAATTGGCAATGTACCTTTCCTGCTTGATGCAGGACTTGAACTGGGCATATATGAAGAGGGGAGTGTGCTTAATTATCTTTATTTTGGTGTTACCGCTGGTATCTATCCCCCTTTGATATTTTTGGGTATAGGCGCAATGACCGACTTCTCATCGCTTATTTCTAATCCTAAATTAATTCTTTTAGGAGCAGCCGCACAATTAGGGATTTTCGCCACATTTTTGGGAGCATTGGCATTAGGGTTCTATCCCTCCGAAGCCGGTGCAATAGGCATTATTGGAGGCGCTGACGGTCCAACAGCTATCTTTTTAGCATCTAAACTCGCCAACGGTATTAACATACTGCCTGATGGAACTACTGTGAAAAACCTAATCGGCCCCATTGCCATTGCAGCGTATTCGTATATGGCATTAGTACCAGTTATTCAGCCGCCTATTATGCGCCTCATGACTACTGACAAGGAGCGCCTTATCCGGATGAAACCACCAAGAGCTGTTACCAAACCAGAAAAAATTCTTTTCCCCATCTTCGGATTACTTATCACAACCTTTATCTCACCAAGTGCGTTGCCTTTGTTGGGAATGTTGTTTTTTGGAAACCTTTTGAAAGAGTGTGGAGTAACAAAAAGACTTGCAGATACTGCACGTACTTCTATGGTTGATATTGTTACTATAATCCTTGGATTAACAGTAGGTGCATCTACGCAAGCAGATGTATTCCTGACCGGTGAATCCATAATGGTTTTCGTGTTAGGAGCTATATCATTTATGATAGCAACAGCCGGAGGTGTAGGTTTTGCAAAATTGATAAACCTATTTCTCAAAGATGATAATAAAATCAACCCTTTTATTGGTGCTGCAGGAGTATCTGCTGTCCCTGATAGCGCTAGGGTAGCAGAAAGGGAAGGATTAAAATACGATCCGAAAAACCATCTTTTAATGCATGCTATGGGACCAAATGTGGCTGGAGTCATTGGTTCAGCAGTTGCAGCAGGGGTATTGCTTAGTTATCTTTCATAAAAATCGAGAATGATCTTTCGTTTTTAATCGTTTTCCGAAAACAAAGGTTATCTTTGAGCTAAAAATGTAAATCTAATGTTCATAATAGGAATTACTGGAGGCTCAGGTTCTGGTAAAACTACGGTTGTCAAAAATATAATTCATGATCTGCCAAAAGGCTCTGTAGCGGTCATATCTCAAGATTCATATTATAAAGACAACGGTCACCTCTCCGACGAAGAAAAAAAACGTATTAACTTCGACCATCCGGCATCAATAGAGTTTGAATTGTTGAACAAACATATTGATAAACTCATTATTGGCGAGCCAATTGCCAAGCCCATTTATGATTATGTTACATGTGCTCGTAGCACGGAAACTATCCCTATTTACCCTACAAAAGTTATAATAGTGGAAGGTATTCTGATCTTTACAAATGCACGACTTCGCAACAAATTCAACGTGAAAATCTTTGTTGATGCCGATACCGATGAACGACTGATGCGTATTATAAAACGTGATCTGGTTGAACGCGGTAGAACCATTGACGAAGTATTGAAACACTACGAAACCTTTGTAAAACCAATGCATCTTCAATTTATCGAACCAACAAAACGCTACGCCGATATAATCGTGCCACAAGGAGGAGCAAACAGCGTGGCAATTGACATACTTACTTCACGAATAAAAATGAAATTAGGTGAAAAGTAAAATTTGATAAACCTCCCAGTAACTCTGTTGCAATAAGAGGAAATATCAATTATTATCAGGACTGATAAAACTTCTACTTCACAACAAAAAAGATATAATTATCTTTGATCTCTCGTTTTCTCGTATTTTAGGTTTTAACGCACAAAATGTTTTCCTAACATCTATTGAAGCAATGGTCATCAAAAACTTTCAAGACTTTCACCATAATGAGCTTTATGCAATTTTCCGGCATATATATCTTACCTCCTCCTTCATGAGCGACGACTTTGACCTAAGATTTAACAATTCTGTCACGTTCAAAAATTACTATCAACAGATATTAGATCGGCCAGGTAGTTTTGTGTTAATAGCGCTCATTGATGAAAAACCAGCAGGATACCTCTTGCTCGAACCCAATCCAGCAATGCATCTAAAACATACCGCATTATTAAATATGGGTATCATTGACATTTTTCGCAGACAAGGAATTGGAGTTAAGTTAGTTGAGGCAGCATTTGAACGAGCAAGAGCTGAAAAGATAATTGAAATAATCTATTTGATGGTACGCAGCGATAATTTTGCCGCCCTACAACTTTACAAAAAAACAGGTTTTGAAACACTGACTTATCTTGAAAATGATACAAAAGTTGGAAATGAATATTTTGATGGAGTAGTTATGCGGAAATTTCTTTAGGTAATAATTTTACATTTTGATTGGAGCGATTTTATGTAAAATTTGATTAAACTGTTTCTACTCTTCGGGATAGTTTAAAGCATTTATCGGCTTCACAGTCTAACCCTTTTTTCTCTTGTTTGCTAAATATGTTTCAAACAGTTGATAAATCAATCCATCAGCAAGTCCCAAACGAGGAGCGTAAATAGACTCAGCGCCTGTAATGTTTGTAATGAATTGGAACACCTCAGCGGCAGGTAAAATAACATCTGCACGGTCAGGTTTTAAACCTAAACTTTTTATTCGATCTTCAATTTCAAATCCTCTTAAATGATTTATTGCAAATTGGAGCTGATCGGTCGAAAGAGTTTTGGCATCATCAAATCCGTAAACTTTCGCAAGCTTATTTATATTACCTCCCGAGCCAATCACATTAATTAACCCAAAACTCTCTTTAAACTGAAAAAGCCAGTTTTTCAGGCTGTTCCATTCCGAATCTGGCACTTTACCACTAAGCATTCTTAATGTTCCAATTTTAAAAGAGTTAACAGCAATGAGCTGACCTTTGGAGGTCAATGATATTTCAGTACTACCGCCACCAAGATCCACATACATAGTAAACTTTTTCTCCGAAGGAAATAAATGATTACCCATGGCTCTAATTATTGCAGCTTCTTCAAGGCCATCAATAACTTTAACCGAAATATCTGTTTGCTTTTTGATCTTTTCAATCAACTCTTCGCCGTTAACGGCTTCCCTTATTGCTGCTGTAGCACACGCAGCATAATCTTGAGGTTTATAAACATCTATAAGTAAGCGAAAAGCCTGCATAGTTTTAATAAGATTATTTGCTCTTTTCTTTGAAATCTTATTGTTTTTATATACGTCAAGCCCAAGCCTTACTGGAATTCTAATAAGGGTTGCCTTCTCAATGTGGATTTCCCCCTCTTGAAAAAAAGCATTTGAAAATAACAATCGAACAGCATTCGAACCAATATCAATAGCAGCAAAAATCATTTTTGATATGCAAAAATCAATGCAAATAAACTGAAAAATGAAAAGCAATCATAAAATTCATAATTGAAATCATAATAGTCAGCATTTTTTTTGATTATCTTTTAAATTTTTCTTGGTAAGAAAAATATAAGAAGTATCTTTGCAGCCTATTTTAAAAAAAATCGTTCTAAAAATATTGGGAGTTTAGCTCAGTTGGTTCAGAGCATCTGCCTTACAAGCAGAGGGTCAATGGTTCGAATCCATTAACTCCCACCTGTTTTAAACTAATTCAGAAATTGGTTCAGAGCACCCCGACCTAAAAGTCGGGAGGGTCAATGGTTCGAATCCATTAACTCCCACCTGTTTTAAACTAATTCAGAAATTGGTTCAGAGCACCCCGACCTAAAAGTCGGGAGGGTCAATGGTTCGAATCCATTAACTCCCACCTGTTTTAAACTAATTCAGAAATTGGTTCAGAGCACCCCGACCTAAAAGTCGGGAGGGTCAATGGTTCGAATCCATTAACTCCCACCTGTTTTAAACTAATTCAGAAATTGGTTCAGAGCACCCCGACCTAAAAGTCGGGAGGGTCAATGGTGCGAATCCATTAACTCCCACCTGTTTTAAACTAATTCAGAAATTGGTTCAGAGCACCCCGATCTAAAAGTCGGGAGGGTCAATGGTGCGAATCCATTAACTCCCACCTGTTTTAAAATAGTTCAGAGCAGAATCCATTAACTCCCCTATCACCCCCCATAACATGTGATTTTTTATAATGGCTGAGTTTTACTTTTACATTATCTATTCATCTCAAGCTAACAAGTATTATTACGGTCATTCGGCAAACATTGAAGATAGATTAAAAAAGCACAACACTTATCATAAAGGGTTTACTGGAAAATGGAACGATTGGGTAATTGTTTACTATGAAGTATTCGAAACTAAGAACGAAGCTTATCAGCGTGAAAGAGAAATTAAATCATGGAAAAGCAGAAAGAAAGTTGAAGAGCTTATAAAACATAAGAAGAGCGATTAGAAAAATCTCCAAACATCCTATTTCTCTTTGGTTCAAAGCAGAATCCATTAACTCCCACCTGTTTTAAACTAATTTAGAAATTGGTTCAGAGCACCCCGACCTAAAAGTCGGGAGGGTCAATGGTGCGAATCCATTAACTCCCACCTGTTTTAAAATAGTTCAGAGCAGAATCCATTAACTCCCCTATCACCCCCCATAACATGTGATTTTTTATAATGGCTGAGTTTTACTTTTACATTATCTATTCATCTCAAGCTAACAAGTATTATTACGGTCATTCGGCAAACATTGAAGATAGATTAAAAAAGCACAACACTTATCATAAAGGGTTTACTGGAAAATGGAACGATTGGGTAATTGTTTACTATGAAGTATTCGAAACTAAGAACAAAGCTTATCAGCGTGAAAGAGAAATTAAATCATGGAAAAGCAGAAAGAAAGTTGAAGAGCTTATAAAACATAAGAAGAGCGATTAGAAAAATTTCCAAAAATTCTATTTCTCTTTGGTTCAGAGCAGAATCCATTAACTCCCACCTGTTTTAAACTAATTCAGAAATTAGTTCAGAGCAGAATCCATTAACTCCCCTATCATCCCCCATAACATGTGATTTTTTATAATGGCTGAGTTTTACTTTTACATTATCTATTCATCTCAAGCTAACAAGTATTATTACGGTCATTCGGCAAACATTGAAGATAGATTAAAAAAGCACAACACTTATCATAAAGGGTTTACTGGAAAATGGAACGATTGGGTAATTGTTTACTATGAAGTATTCGAAACTAAGAACGAAGCTTATCAGCGTGAAAGAGAAATTAAATCATGGAAAAGCAGAAAGAAAGTTGAAGAGCTTATAAAACATAAGAAGAGCGATTAGAAAAATTTCCAAAAATCCTATTTCTCTTTGGTTCAGAGCAGAATCCATTAACTCCCACCTGTTTTAAACTAATTCAGAAATTGGTTCAGAGCACCCCGACCTAAAAGTCGGGAGGGTCAATGGTGCGAATCCATTAACTCACACCTGTTTTAAACTAATTCAGAAATTAGTTCAGAGCACCCCGACCTAAAAGTCGGGAGGGTCAATGGTGCGAATCCATTAACTCCAACCTGTTTTAAACTAATTTAGAAATTGGTTCAGAGCATCCCGACCTAAAAGTCGGGAGGGTCAATGGTGCGAATCCATTAACTCCAACCTGTTTTAAACTAATTCAGAAATTGGTTCAGAGCAGAATCCATTAACTCCCGTATCATCCCCCATAACATGTGATTTTTTATAATGGCTGAGTTTTACTTTTACATTATCTATTCATCTCAAGCTAACAAGTATTATTACGGTCATTCGGCAAACATTGAAGATAGATTAAAAAAGCACAACACTTATCATAAAGGGTTTACTGGAAAATGGAACGATTGGGTAATTGTTTACTATGAAGTATTCGAAACTAAGAACAAAGCTTATCAGCGTGAAAGAGAAATTAAATCATGGAAAAGCAGAAAGAAAGTTGAAGAGCTTATAAAACATAAGAAGAGCGATTAGAAAAATCTCCAAAAATCCTATTTCTCTTTGGTTCAGAGCAGAATCCATTAACTCCAACCTGTTTTAAACTAATTCAGAAATTGGTTCAGAGCACCCCGACCTAAAAGTCGGGAGGGTCAATGGTTCGAATCCATTAACTCCCGTATCACCCCCATAACATGTGATTTTTTATAATGGCTGAGTTTTACTTTTACATTATCTATTCATCTCAAGCTAACAAGTATTATTACGGTCATTCGGCAAACATTGAAGATAGATTAAAAAAGCATAACACTTATCATAAAGGGTTTACTGGAAAATGGAACGATTGGGTAATTGTTTACTATGAAGTATTCGAAACTAAGAACGAAGCTTATCAGCGTGAAAGAGAAATTAAATCATGGAAAAGCAGAAAGAAAGTTGAAGAGCTTATAAAACATAAGAAGAGCGATTAGAAAAATCTCCAAACATCCTATTTCTCTTTGGTTCAGAGCAGAATCCATTAACTCCCACCTGTTTTAAATTAATTCAGAAATTGGTTCAGAGCACCCCGACCTAAAAGTCGGGAGGGTCAATGGTTCGAATCCATTAACTCCCACCTGTTTTAAACTAATTCAGAAATTGGTTCAGAGCAGAATCCATTAACTCCCGTATCATCCCCCATAACATGTGATTTTTTATAATGGCTGAGTTTTACTTTTACATTATCTATTCATCTCAAGCTAACAAGTATTATTACGGTCATTAGGCAAACATTGAAGATAGATTAAAAAAGCATAACACTTATCATAAAGGGTTTACTGGAAAATGGAACGATTGGGTAATTGTTTACTATGAAGTATTCGAAACTAAGAACGAAGCTTATCAGTAAAAATCGGCTTAATAGCAGGATTTGCCGGAGTTATGACAACTATGTTAATTACGGATAATAGACTCGGCAATCAATACCTTTCAACCTTAAGGCCTGATACAGCAGCATCAATTCGTAGGGTTATTTTCTTTTCTGAGGCATCGAAGTTTGATGTCAGATAATGGCCTGAACTCTCTTTTTCAAAGCCTTCAAAATTTTTTGAGCTTATTACAGTTGAAGTGAATATTTCACATCCGGAAGTCTCTGGCACCTCTATCGTAATTGAAGCCGCTCCGGCATTAATCCTAACATCGGTTTTATCGTTCAAATCACCCAATTTGAGTGAAATGGAAGCCGCACCTCCATCAATATCAATTTTATCAATTTTAAAAGCTTCCAAATCAAAATCTATAGATGTGGCGCCTGCATCAATATTTAAATCCCAAATAGGCATAGGATTCAGGAATATTTTAGAGTTATTTGTACAATTGAAAGTTCTCGTCTTTCGATCTTTCATTTTCAGTCGTAATATCTTTGAATTACCAGCCGCTTCCGTGTTAAGAGTATAATCGCCAAGGTTTCCTTCTTTTTCAAGTTTTAGTAAAAATTCATTCGTTGTCTCAATTTTATATTTTCCTGCGATTGCATCCAATTCGAGTACTGCATGGCTGATATCAGAGCCATAGCCTTCGCTTAAGATTTGTTTGCTCCATTTACATTTCTCATCATTATCATCATCTTTATCGCGTTTCCACCAATAGCTATCTTTCGATCCGGATATAGACCTATCTCTTGGCTCTTTAGAGGAAATCCAAAAAATTGATAAGGCTACTACAATCAGAGCAAGAAAAATCCTTAGCGCATTGTGTATCGGCAAAAACGCAATACCTACTATTATAATTATGACAGGCCAGAGCGATTTCAAATGGCACCAGTCGAACCAAAAAATATTTAAATTGCGTAATAAAAATATTATCCCAAGCCCGACAAGTAATAATCCTAAAAAATAGTCTTTTGATTTCATTGTTATTGATGTTTTGGTTTGGATAAAGCATTATAAATAAAAACAAATCCAATAATGACAAGTATTAGCGGCCAGAAATGTCGAATATAAAGATCTGGGATAAAACGTACTATTAAAAAAATCAATCCTAATACTATTAAAAAAATACCGACAATAAGGTTTCCTTCCTTTTTTGAATCACGTTTTCCGGTATTTTCAAAAGGCCTTGCAGAAATATTTGAGTCAAGTATTTCCGCTTCATCACTCTTTGTATCATCCTGATTTTTCGTTTTCTCATCTTGGTTATCTTCAGGATTTTGGTTATTGTAGAAAGTATAATAATCATGGTCAGGATTGAATGGAAGGGCAATCCACAAGATTATATATACAATTATCCCACCGGCGCCAGCAAAAGCCAACGCAACAAAAAGAAGTCTGATGATGATTGGATCAACATTAAAATAATTGGCTAAGCCGCCTGCAACACCTGCAATTACCTTGTCGTAGGAATTGCGGTAAACTCGTTTAGATTGTTTCATAATAAAATTATTTTTTGGCTCAAAGTTAAGAAAAAAGAATTTTCATGATATTAGAGTTGACAAATCGAAAATAGTTACACCTTAGTTTCATTTTTATATTTATTTTTGCTTAGTGTGATTAAAAGAGCAGGCTAAAATAATAACATTAAACCTGATGAAAAGAGGATTAGGCTGTATATTTAGATTATTTCTGTTGTTGATTACTCTAATTATAGTGGTGTTCTTTATTGTTTATGCCGTTGCTCCTGTTTATGAATTTCCTGCCCCTACTCCATTTTCCGGAAAAGTAATCAATAACCCTTATCATAAATTAGATACTGCTTTATGGCGGAAAGGCAATTTTCAGGTACAGTCGAAAGTATGGATGGGATTAACCGATGGGAGAAAAAATGAGGCGAAGGCGATTTATGCTGTCTATCATCAGTTAGATTATGATGTTGTAGCCATTACCGATTACATGAAGATCAACAGATTTGAAAAGGATAAAGAGGGCTATATCTCAGCTTATGAGCATGGTTATGGTTTATGGAAAACTCATCAGGTATGCCTTGGAACAAATCATATTACCTGGCTTGATTATCCATTTTATCAAACCCTCAGTCATAAACAACACATCCTGAATACCCTTAAAAGGCATTGTGAAGTATTAGCCATTGTTCATCCTAAGGTAAGAAATGGATATGATTTAAATGACATGAAGTTTTTGTCTAATTATGATCTCTTGGAAGCTCTTAGCCATTATGCGATATCGCTTAATTACTGGGATTTAGCGCTCTCATCCGGACATCCGGTTTATATCATTTCCAATGATGACTCGCATGATGTACTTGATCCTACTAAGGTAGGCAGATATTGCACTTTTTTTAACTCAAAAAGCCTTCAAGAAGATGACGTGTTGTCGGCTTTAAAGTCAGGCAGGGCTTTTGGAGCTTACGTTAATATGCTCGAAGGCGCTGATTTCTACCAAAAAGCGGAAGATCATCGAAACATCCCAATACTCCAATCGGTGGAAGTAGAGAATGATACTCTTACAGTAATAGTAAGTGAACCCGCAGCAGCAATCACTTTTATCGGCCAAAATGGAATAATCCGAAAGATTGTGTCCAATAGTCCAACAGCTTCATATCATATTTCTGACAATGATCAATACATCCGCACTGAGATACTTTTTAATAACAATACTCATTTTTATCTTAATCCGGTAATCAGGCACAATGGTGAGGGACCTGATAAGCCACAAGCGCCTAATGTTAACTATACCAAAACATGGCTGCTCAGGGTTTTTGCTTTTTTTATCATGTTATTTTTCATCAGATTGATAATCAAGTTTAGAAAAAGAAATTCTACAAAAAGAAAAAAAACCTTCCGGCAATCATTTTATAATAGATGATTGGATAAACCCAAATGTTACCAACTGACCTGCTTAAACAAAGATATTTCCATTATCCGGAGGATAATAAATCTTCTTAACAAACGCAAAATCGAAATTTCACCCCTAAAACCAATAATAATGCTGATTCCCATGAAATGAAATCAAAACTTTACTCAAACCACCAACTAAACGGTAGAAAATCAGCAGTACGGCCAATAAAGGTTCTCTAATTAATTAATCCGGAATAAAAAATCATCGTAAAAGGAGGCCGAAATCAAATAAACTTCGTTATTTTGCAAACTTTAAGATTTACTATTAACTTAATAACAAATACAATTAATGGCACAGAACCTATATATTGCTGCATCTGAGGAAATGTCGGGGAAATCATTGATCGTCCTCGGGTTTATGGAACTTTTAACAAGACATGTAAGACGCATTGGTTTTTTTAGACCAATTGTGAGAAACGACAAAGAAGAGGATAGTCACATAAGGCTTATTTCAAACAAATTTAAACTTCCCTTCGAATACTCGTCAATGTATGGTATTACAAACAAGGAGGCTTTTGAATACATACAATCCGGCGAGATGGAAAGTATTTTTACCAGAATTTTGGCAAAATACAAACAGCTGGAGCCACAGTGTGATTTTATTGTGATCGAAGGAACTGATTTTAGAGGGCAGTTAGTCTCTTTTGAGTTTGACATGAACGCCCGTATAGCTAATAACTTAGGCGCACCGATATTAGCGGTTATTAATGGTTTTAATAAAAACTCAAGCCAGATTGCTGATGCTATCCAAATGGTAAGAGGCACACTACGTAGCGAGAGTTGTGCTCAGATAGGAACGGTGGTTAACAGGGCTGCAGAACAGGAGGTTGAAAAGATTGATAAAATACTCTCCAGATATAGTAAAGATGGCGAGATCAGCTTTGTTTTACCCGAAAAGCCGGTTTTGCAAAATATCACTATCCGCCAGACTGCCAAAGCGCTGGGAGCAAAGCAAGTGTATGGGAATGAGGATAGTTTGAATTTCGATGTACAGGATCTGAAAATAGCCGCAATGTCGGTAGATCAGGTTTTAAAAATAATAACAAGCGGCAGCCTTGTAATTACTCCGGGCGATCGGTCGGATATAATTGTCGGGCTTCTAATGGCACAAATTGCCGATACTTACCCTAATATTGCCGGAATACTACTTACCGGAGGGCAAGCCCTAAACCCACAAATTAGTAAACTTCTCGATGGTATAAATCAATTGCCACTATCTATCTTGTCTGTTGATTCGGACACATATGAAACAGCATTGGCTGTTAGCAATATACGACCAGCATTGGCTCCGGAAAATGAAAGACGACTGACAACGGCGCTCAGCCACTTTGAGTCGAACGTTAACATTGACATCTTAGGTAAAAAACTAAAAATTACCCGATCTAAAGTTATCACCCCCATAATGTTTGAATACGAATTATTCGAACGTGCCCGTGCCGACAGAAAACATATTGTGTTGCCGGAATCGGGAGATGAACGAATTTTAAGAGCCGCTGAGATTTTACTGAAACGTAATGTTGTTGATATTACCTTGTTAGGCAATGAAAATGAGATAAATAAAAAAGCAGAATCCTTGCAGATCCAACTTGCGGGTGCAAATATCATTGATCCTCACAACAATGACTGGATTCATGAGTATGCTGACGAATATTTCAAATTGCGTAAGCATAAAGGTATAACAATGGAGCAGGCTTATGAGCTGATGTATGATGTGAGCTATTTTGGCACTATGATGGTACATAAGGGGCATGCTGACGGAATGGTATCGGGTGCGGCAAATACCACAGCCCATACAATAAGACCTGCATTTGAATTTGTTAAGACAAAACCTGGAGTTTCAATTGTGTCCAGCTCATTTCTGATGTGTTTTAGCGACCGGGTACTCGTCTATGCCGATTGCGCTGTGAATCCTAATCCTGATGCCGCGCAGTTAGCCGATATCGCCATTAGCTCGGCCGAAACCGCTATAAATTTTGGAATAGAGCCGCGCATTGCCATGCTATCCTACTCTACCGGAGAGTCGGGTAAAGGTGAAGAGGTGGAAAAAGTAAGAAAAGCTACTCACATAGCTCGTGAGCAGCGTCCCGACTTAAAAATTGAAGGGCCAATCCAATATGATGCTGCTATCGAACCGTCGGTAGCTCAACAAAAGATGCCGGGAAGTGATGTGGCAGGCAAAGCAACGGTTTTTATCTTCCCTGACCTTAATACAGGTAACAACACATACAAAGCAGTGCAGCGCGCTGCAAATGCAGTAGCTATCGGACCGATATTACAAGGGCTAAACAAACCTGTAAATGACTTGAGCCGAGGATGTACAATAAAAGATATTGTAAATACTGTGGTTATCACCGCCATTCAAGCACAGGGAGGAAACTAAAATCGCTTTTAACACTTGCCAGGTTAAGCAAGAAACAGTATCTATCTCTGCCTTACGGCGGATGTCGTTAATAGCCAATAAAAAAAAGTCTAACTACAAGATAGTTAGACTTTTTTCTATGAATGACAACTAACAAATAGTCATTTTCAAAAATATCAGTTAATTATTTCATCACAGCAAACTTTTTGATAAGAGTTTGATCTGATGTCTTGATGCTGATGAAATAAATACCATTATCAAGGTTACTTGAATTAAGCGTAATACTGTTTGTTCCGGCATTGTAGTAGTTATTATTTGCCAGCTGCATTACTTGTTTTCCAGCGGAATTATAAACATCTACCGTTGCCTTGCCGGCTTCTGGGAGCCAAAAATTAACTGTAGATATGTTTAAAACCGGATTTGGAAAAATCTCCACTGAACTCTTTTCAAGATTAACCTCATCTACCCCAACTCCAGAATCAACAGAAAAATGTTTATCTTCCTGGTACCCAAATTTTGAGCCGTTTCCAATGGTTTTCATAACACCGTTAATATAACTCCTTATTGTGTAATAAGTTGTAAGTCCATCTCCACCGGAATCGTAAATTACAAAACGATGACATCCTATTGTGCCGGTATAATATACAGTATCTCTTAAAAAGGCATTTGGCTGAGTATAAGGGCCACCGCTGCCAATCACATTACCATCGCCGTCAAATACCTCCCATGTTGTTTGCCCCGGGTTGGCATCAGTACTCAGGATTATCACAAGAAACTCATTAACGATATCGGGATAAACAGTTTCAAATTCATGACTATCATTGTCAGGATTCTCATCAATACCGTTGTTTGGGTCTGAGATGTAAGCTACAATCTGATTGGATTCCTGAAGGTCGAAAGTAAATTCCGGGATTACAATATGTGTTTTTTCAGTAAATGCTAATGAGCCGGTCCAAGGATGTGTATAGACCAGTTCGCCATTTACTTCAAAATTTACATTTAACGAAACAAGGTTTTCAGCCCCTCTATTTCTTACTATTACCTCAGGTTTAAGCATGCCGTTACACATTTTTTCCGGAATATTCATTACGCTAAAAAGCTCAGCATCAAGTAAATAATCAGGAGTACTCATTGTAACTAATTTTGCTTGCATTATCTCTTTGCCAGAATTGTTCTGTACAAAAGCAATCAGGTCGCAATTCTCTTTACTCCAAGCCGGATCAATAGTGAAAGGTAAGGTTATCTCGACAACGTTTGAATTTGAAAAATCGAGCGGCGTTCCGGTTTGAGTTGGGATTATGTCTCTTGTAACCCAGTTCAAATCGGTCATACCCATCCAGCTATACTGTATGTTGGATTCCGTAAGGAAAAGTTGAAGTACAATATTATTATAAGTAGTGCTTACCACTTTTTCGATAACAACTGTAGCTTCATAATTATTTCCTGAGATATTTTGATACGATAGCGAGATGCTAAAGTTACTAGGAACACCTATCCGCTGGTCGTATCTGGTTTTATAAGCATTGTAATTAGATTGACCAGCGCCACCGCCGCCAACATGATTAATTATACCATCAAACCAAGTTGTAGGATAACTCGACACGCCATAATAGGCTGCCCGAGCAATGGTCTCTGCGGTATAAAATTGAGGCACGCTGAAAGAAGATGTATGAATAGCAATTGGAGCAATATCAAGCCCGGCATCTAACATATCTTTTATGCCATTAGCTGCAGCAGGACAATAAGGGCAGTTAACGCCTGTAAATAACTCAACGACGACTTTGTCGCGAGCTACTTGTGAAAACAAGGTCTGTGTAAAAAACAACAGAGTGACAGAAATAAGTGTTAATGTTCTCATGGAATTTATGTTTTAATTAAAAAAATTATTGGTAACGATTCTTGGCAAAATTAAATAATTTGAAATAGCCTAAACAAAAATTTAAACGTTGTTTGATTTTAGTGAGTAACAGCAATTTTATAATTGAAATATTCCTTCCCTATCCAGCCTGAAATAAAGTATATTCCAGAATTTAAATCATCGGTAGAAAAGGAAATCTGATTTAAACCAGGTTGGTACTGCCTGTCGGTAATATCCTTAACAACCTGCCCTAAATGGTTAAACATTTTAAAATTAACAGATTGTGGCTGATAAAGCTTAAATTCGATATTGCCGGTAGACACAACAGGGTTAGGAAAAATATTGACCATCTCCGAAAAATACTCTTCATCAATGCTTATGGTACCGCCAACATCAAACTGTGCTGATGAAGAGCTTCCAAACATTGTCCCGGAATGTATTTGAGAGCTACCGCCATAAAACAGAACAAAAAAACCAGGGGCTTCAATGCCATTTCCTCCGGCATCGTAAATGGTGAACAGATAACAACCATTTTCATCAAAATCCATTAATTCAGTAACTATTACTCCAGGAGTAGAATATGGGCCTCCGGAAAAAATTATTTCGCCATCACTATCCTTTACATCCCATGTAATTTCCTCCGGATTATTATCAAATTTGATCATTAATTTAACCTCAGTGGGGGTAGCAATAGCAGCATCAAAATCGTAAGAGATTGTATTGTTTTTCATATATTGGTCACTTGCGTTATTTGGATTTTCCAGAGTGATTTGCAGTACATTTTGAGGTTTCACAACAAAACTGATTTCGGGCAGAGCCACTTCTTCGGATTCGAGAAAAGCAAGGTTTCCCGTCCAGTTGTATGTCTGCTGGGAAGATTCGTTAACATTGTACACTATTTCGGCTGAGGTAAGGGTATTGCTTCCATAATTAGCCAAAGTAATTGTTGGGCTATACTTGCCAAAACAATTTGTAGCAGTAAGGTTGGTAAGATTAAAAATTGCTGCATCGTTAGCAAAGAGCGGTTCAAAAGGTTCTGATTCACTGTTGGCTGCCTGCATTACATTTTTTGTTCCACCCTCTTGAATAAACCCTACAACACCGAGTTGGGCCATGTTATAAATATTGGCCAACTTCCAGGACTGGCTAAAAATAACGTAGTCCCCTTGCTCCCATGCTGCAGGAATTGAAGTTCCTAAGTGGTTTGGAAGCATCTTTTTCATCACATCATAAAATGTCTTTTCACCATTTGAGCCGGGTGCCGAGGTAAATTGAATCACCTTTTCGATAACAGCAATCTGGGCTTTAAAGCTACCCGTAATATCCTGCTCAGCAGTAATCCGCATAACAACATTAATGATATCCTGGGCCGGAGACAAATAATGATACAGATCAATACTAAAAGGAGACGGAACAGAATAGGCTTGATTGATCAAATTCTGAGTAAAACCGCTTGGGGCGCCCGGATAACCAAATCCGGATCCGGAAGGGATAACGCCGTCAAGTACGGCTGTAGGAACACCATTGATACCATAATAGGATACTCTTGCGTTGTTTTCTGCTACATTATGCAAATGCATAGGATCATAACCGGGAAAATACCAATGGTATTTGATCGCCGTAATTTTGTCGCGATTCTGATTTAGTAAAGCATCAAAAGCAGGATTTTGCGAAGCACAAGGACCACACGAAGCATTAGTGGCTTCTTCGATAAGTACCAAACGCTGAGTTTGAGAAAAAACAACAAATGGTAATAGTAAAACACTTAAAATTAGTAACTTAATTGTTTTCATAAATGCGTGATTAATAATACATAAATTAATATGCAAATATATCTATTTCTTATTGATCATAATAAAAACATCAGGTTGAATTAAATTTTTCAAATTCTTACAAAACACTATACATCAAGTATTTGATCAGGAAATAATCATCAATTATTAAATATTGGTTTAGAGTAAAATTCTCAAAAAAATCCTCGACCTCTTTGATCACTTGTTTTTTTTTAGCGTTAAACTTATCAACATTACCGGTTCGGGAGAGTGGTTTTAGCTAATTTTGTCATAATAATTCTATCTGCATCCAAATCCGATTTTTAGCTATGTATTTGATATTCGACACCGAAACTACCGGCCTTCCCCGCGATCATAGCGCTCCATTAACTGAATTTAGCAACTGGCCAAGGATGGAACAGATTGCCTGGCAGTTACATGATAATCAGGGCGATCTTATTGAGGCGGAAAGCTACATTATACAACCCGATGGATTTACAATACCGTACAATGCGGAAAAAATTCATAAGATATCTACACAAATAGCTCAGGAGCACGGCGTTCCACTTGCAGAGGTTCTCCATAAATTCCGAGAGGTTGTAAAACAATCTACTCATCTCGTTGGTCATAATATTGAATTTGACTTAAAAGTTGTTGGCTCTGAATTTTTGCGCGCTGGTCAGGATAACCCTTTAGACACCAATAAGATGCTGGATACTATGATTGTGTCGGTTGGCCATTGCGCACTGCCAGGGGGCAGAGGCGGTGGATACAAATACCCTACATTAGAAGAATTATATGAAAAACTATTTGGCAGCGCCTTCATGACGGCTCACAATGCTATAGCCGATGTTGCTGCTACTGCACGTTGCCTGTTCGAACTGATCAGAATAAATGTAATTGATCACAAAGTATTAAAGATAGATGAAGAGATCGTAACTACATTCAGAAATAATCATCCAAACGTTATTCCACCTTACGAAACAGCAGAATCGGACAGAATAAAATCCTATTACAGCATAATTAGTTCTAAAGATGATCCTCTTAAAGAGAGCAATGATGATGTACTCATCGAAGAGTTCACGCATTTACACGTACATTCCCACTTTTCGATACTTGAAGCTACTGCCACACCAGCCGATCTGTTAGACAAAGCTGCTGAGTTTGAAATGGAGGCGCTCGCACTCACTGATCATGGGAGCCTGTTTGGCGCATTTGAATTTCATTCGGAGGCAAGACAAAGGAATATAAAACCTATAATAGGTTGTGAGTTTTATTTAGTACAGGATCATACTAAGCTCAAATTTACCAAAGATAATCCCGACCGAAGATCGTTTCAAGTTTTACTTGCAAAAAACCTTACCGGCTACCGAAACCTTGTGAAGCTTAGCTCAGCCGGGTGGATAGGGGGCTTGTACGATAATAAGCCAAGGATTGACAAAGAGTTGATATTAAAATATAAAGAGGGCTTGATAGCGCTTACGGGTAGCATTTATTCCGATGTTAACGATCTGATCCTTAACTTTGGAGAAACACAAGCTGAAGAGACCTTTATTTGGTGGAAAGAACAGTTTGGCGACGATTTTTACGTTCAGCTCAACCGCCATGGCCTGCCGGAAGAGGAGCGAACAAACAGTGTCCTGATCCATTTGGCAAAAAAACATAATGTAAAACTCGTTGCCGCCAACAATGTCTATTACATCGAGAAAGAGGATGCAGACATTCACGACTGCCTACTATGCATCAAAAATGGCGAGTTTCAAAGCACGCCAATAGGATGGGGAAGAGGGACACGGTTTGGATTCCCTAATGACGAATTCTATTTTAAAAGCAAGAAAGAGATGTCGGAACTATTCTCCGACCTTCCTGAAGCCTTACGCAACACAAAGGAGATAGTAGATAAAGTTGAAGTTTACGACTTGGAAAGCAAACCCATTATGCCTCATTTCGATATCCCTAATGAGTTTGCCGATGCAGATGATTACTTGCGGCATATTACATATCGCGGAGCGGCTGAACGTTATGAAGTGATTACAGACGATATAAGGCAAAGGATTGATTACGAGTTGGAGACAATAAAAAAGATGGGATATCCCGGTTATTTTCTGATTATTGAAGACTTTTTAAGAAAGGCTCGCAACATGGGTATTTGGGTAGGGCCCGGACGTGGATCGGCCGCCGGATCGGTAGTGGCTTATTGTTTGAAAATCACAAATATTGATCCTCTGAAATATGGGTTGATGTTTGAGCGGTTTTTGAACCATGACCGTATCTCTTTACCCGATATTGACACCGATTTCGATGAAGATGGCCGCGAGCTAATTTTAAAATGGGTGGCCGATAAGTATGGACATAATCGCGTGGCTCACATTATCGTTTTTGGAAAAATGGCCCCAAAAATGGCTATTCGGGATGTGGCACGTGTGAAGCAATTACCCCTTTCAGAGGCCAATCGGCTTGCAAAGCTTATTCCTGCCAAGCCGGGAATAACATTTCCGAAGGCATATCAACAGGTGCCCGCGTTAAATAAAGAGAAAAATTCCACCAATACTCTGATCGCTCAAACCCTGGCCGTTGCCGAAAAGCTGGAAGGCACTATTAGAAATACCGGCACTCATGCATGCGGAATAATAATAAGTAAAGATGACCTGATTGATCATATCCCTGTGAGTATTGCAAAAGATACGGAACTATTGGTTACCCAGTTCGACGGTGTAAATATTGAAAAATCGGGAATGCTAAAAATGGACTTCCTCGGCTTAAAATCCCTCTCTATAGTTAAAGATACAATTGAGCTGGTTAAAAAATATCATGGCGTAGATATTGATATTTACTCGATCCCTCATGATGACGAGAAAACATACGAATTATACAGCCGTGGCGACACAACCGCCATATTCCAGTTCGAGTCGGAAGGGATGAAAAGGAGCCTGCGTAAGCTAAAACCGAGCCGGTTTGAAGACCTAATAGCCATGAATGGGCTATTTCGTCCCGGCCCAATGGACTATATCCCCAATTTTATTTCCCGAAAGCATGGTATGGAGAAGATAAAATATGACATACCGGAAATGGAAGAGGTGCTGAAAGAAACATACGGCATAACCGTTTTCCAGGAACAGGTGATGCAGCTATCACAACGCCTGGCAGGATTCACCGGCACACAAGCAGACACACTGCGTAAGGCAATGGGAAAAAAGATATCAGACCTGACCGCAGAGCTTAAACCTCTGTTTTTTGAAGGCGGCATAAAAAACGGATATGATGAACAAGCATTACAGAAAATTTGGGACGACTGGTCGAAATTTACTGCATACGCCTTCAATAAAGCCCATTCAACCTGTTATGCCTACCTATCCTACCGGATGGCTTACCTTAAAGCACATTATCCGGCCGAGTTTATGGCAGCAGTATTAAGCCGCAATTTAAACGACATAACAAAGATTACCCTTCTTATTGATGAAGTAAAACAGATGGGTATCAACGTGTTGAAACCAGATGTGAATGAGTCAGATCTTACTTTTGTGGTTAACAAGAACAAGGACATTCGTTTCGGGCTTGGCGCAATTAAAGGTATGGGAACAGCCGTTGCCGAAGCAATAATTCAGGAGCGTAACGATAATGGACCATATAAATCTATATTTGATTTTGCTCGCCGAGTAAACCTTAAAATGGTGAACAAGCGCGGATTTGAAGCCTTAGCCATGGCAGGAGCTTTTGACTCATTTCAGGATATGCATCGCGCTCAGCTATTTTTTAAAGAAGAGGCCGAGAATCAATTATTTCTAGAAAAAATAATGCGCTACGCACAAAAATTTCAAGAGCAACAAAACTCCTCTCAGATATCGCTATTTGGCGATATTACTGAAACAACCATCGAAGACCCGAAACTGCCCCAATGTAAACCATGGTCAAAATTCGAACAACTACAATACGAAAAGGCTGTTACCGGCTTTTATATTACAGGACATCCATTAGATGAGTACAAATTAGAAATAACTCATTTCTCCAATTGCAATATCTCCGACTTTAAAGATAACATGCCCGATTTTAGCGGCAGAACGCTCAAAATAGGAGGCATGGTAACGGAAGCTTCACACCTAACGTCGAAGGACAACAAACCGTTTGGGGGGGTTATCATCGAAGACTTTAGCAGCAGTTTAGAAATCAAGTTGTTTAGAGAAGATTACTTAAAATTCAAACATTTCCTTACCGAAGGTATATTCTTACACGTTACCGGTCAGATACAAAAAAGATATAGTAACGATGCTTTTTACGATTTCAAAGTGATCAACATGCAGCTTTTATCTGAGATCATCGAAAAACAGACAAAAAACATCGGGCTTATCATACCCATCGAAACACTTACAGCAGAGCTTATAAACAAAATATTCAGCAACGCTACCGCTATGCGTGGCAAATGCAAGATATACTTTCAGATTGTAGATGGAATGGAGAGGTTGAAGCTAAATCTGAGCAATGCTAACGTAAGCGTGAATCCCTTGCCGTTTCTGAAATTTGTATCAAAGCTAAAAGAGATTGATTATGTGATAAATAAATAGATTTTAGGTGATAATCCTTCAATCTGCTTCTCACATATAAATAATAAAACCCAATATCATCCTTTGGAGTTCATTTTCAGCAAATCAAGGCCAATACTGCAATCAAGGCATCTTTTTAATTTACAATAACGATTTTTCAATTCAATAAGCGCCTGTGAATCAAAGGCGTTAGTAGATTCAATCCCTAAAATGTTCCATTTTTTAATAATAGAGTTCGATTCCGGCCCTATTGCCGACAGAAGAGCCAAGGCTTTATCGCGATATTGTTCTGCGCCGGTAGATATGCTATAAAGAAAAAGCATTTGGGTTACTGTATTTATTAAAATATTATCAATAGCTTCTGTGCCAAGGTTTTTCTTTTGGCCTGGCGAGGGTTTATCGAAAGTAAAATGATCGTTCCAATAGTTTGCTGCACTAACATCAAAAAGGGAGATAAGGCTTTTCGGATCATCAGTTTCAATTATTGCAGAAAACAACCGTGAAGATTTGTTGATCAGGGCGGCAAACTGAGAGATCCTGATAGTTGGGAAGTTGGGAGGCCGAAGTCTCATAAATTTCCACAAATGCGCCTGCATGGAAACAAGGCCGTACTTCTTTTGCAGGAATTCAAATTCTTTTTTCAGCCTGTTCGGGTAATTATCGTTAAAGTCATTCGAAAGCAGCCCTGCCACGCCAAATAGCATCGCCTCAATCTGGAATTGGCTGCCAACATGTTTTTCGAGGATTTGCAATGGGAGCATTCTGGCTAACATAGCAAAAGGCTGCTGATTCACTTTAAATCCAAAATTGGCCGCCAACGCCTGATAAAAAGTCTCTTCAAAATCGTTTAAATTGGGTTCGAGCAGCGCTTTTAACTCATTAGCCTTACGCTCCATCCTCGATATTAGGAGGCTCTCCAACCATAGTCTGATCTTCTCAGGCGGCACATAATGAATATCCTTTTCGCACGGTATCCAGTTCGAATTGTTGAGAAAGTAATAATACTTGTGGTAGATTTTCTCACTGAACTTTCCTTTCATAACCAAGGCGTCCAATTGGCGTCCGTTGGAATCATAAATTGGGATATTATCTTCGTACACCACATGTAAAATCACGTTGCTGTATGCTTTATCGGTGGAATGTCCATGGAGGTTCCAATCGGATGCTTTAACATGTATCTCAACATTCCCAGCCCACAAGGTATTGCCTATCAGTATTCTTGCATCAGTAAAATCAGGGCCTGAATCACGGTTATGAATGCCTGGCGAAATAACAGAAATCGGCTCGCCCGCTTCGGTAACAAGCGATGTGGAGTAGAGTTGATATTTCCAGATAAAATGCAAAAAGGCTTCAAACATCTGCAGGTATTTTTTTTAACAAAGCTACTAAAATATCTCAAGGCGATCAATCAACCTTTTTTTATTTACATGTTTTAATAATGATGATTTTTAATCTACGGATGAACTTTTTGACAGATTATCTTGCTGAAATTAAACACATTATCTATTCATTCTTCGTTTAACAATTCGTGTGATTTATTAATGATCAGTAAAATATTTCTGGCAATTTTTATTTCAAGATCAAATTTTTGTATAACTTTGTCAGGTCTAAGAAAAACACCGAAACGGAAGTTGTTGAATGGTTGACCTTATTACTTTAGTAAGTGGTATTGAGTTCAGAATAAGAGAATTGATTTCCCGTTACGATGCTATTCAAACCGAAAACGAACAACTCAAAAGTAATAATGAACAGTTGCTACGAGAGTTGGACGAACTAAAACATAGTATTAAACAATTACAATATAAAAACCAGATAATAAAAATTGCAAAGGCAATTGAGAAAGAAAAAGGATCAACAAATGCGAAGTATCTAATAAATGAACTTTTGCGTGAAGTTGACAGATGTATCGGTCTTTTAAATGATTGAAATATTTTCAAATAATCCTGATGAATAACATTTTGATTACAGTCAGGGTAGCTGACAGAGAATATCGTCTTAATATAGAAAGGGAAAAGGAGGAGCTTGTAAGAGAAGCAGTAAAAAGAATTAACGAAACCATAAAAAGATATGCTGAAAACTATGATTTCAAAGATAAGCAGGACTTATTGGCTATGGTTGTTTTGCAGAACACAATCAAAGCCATGGAGTTAGACCTTCAGGTCAGCTTTCAGCAGAATCAGTTAGCAAGCAAGTTAATCGAGATAGATAGACTCCTTACCGAAAGTTTGTCAGGCAAATAGTTCGCCACAACGTTCTTTGATAATAAGCATCAATTGTATTGATACTGAAAGATACTCCCGCATTAATTCTTTTAATATTTGTAAACTCAACATTTATCACTTTAGGGAATTCTCAGCAGGTGTAGGACGGGCCTCATTTCCTTCGGGAAATTCGCTACGGCGGACAGTGGAAGTTCAAAGCCTGCGGTAAGCCTAATCATTCAGACTGGGGTTTACTAAATTCCGATTGTAATTAATGCGGGTTTTTTTATTTCCAATTGCCGCTAACCTTAAACTTTATTTTTATGATGCAAATATTAATTTGTTCACTTATCGGGGTAGCGGGGCTTGCTTTAGGAGTTATCCTATCAACAACCATACTTAGAAAAAAGCTGGAAGAAAAAGGAAGAAGGACGCTGGAAGAGGCTCAAGAAAAGAGTGAAATCCTGAAAAAAGAGAAACTGTTACAGGCCAAAGAGCACTTCTTAAAACTAAAAACCGAACATGATCAGGTGGTAAACGAAAAAAATGCCAACATCCTGAGAAATGAAAACCGGCTTAAACAAAAAGAGACATCGCTAAACCAAAAACTTGAAGAAAACAACAGAAAAGAGAAAGAATTAGTTCTTATCAGAAAAAACCTAACTACTCAACTCGAAATCCTTGAGAAGAAACAGCAAGAGGTTGACAAATCGTTGCAAAGACAACGCGAACAGCTCGAAAACATATCTGGCCTTTCAACAGAAGAAGCCAAGGCTCAGCTTGTTGAGAGCTTGAAAGATGATGCTCGTGCGGAGGCGATGACACATATTCAGGAAATAATGGATGAAGCCAAGCTTACCGCAAACCAGGAGGCTAAAAAGATTATCGTAGAGACCATCCAACGAACGGCTGCCGAAAACACTATCGAAAATACCGTTTCCGTCTTTAATATTGATAATGACGAAATCAAAGGACGAATAATCGGACGCGAAGGTCGAAACATCCGAACATTGGAGGCTTTGACAGGCATCGAGATAATCATTGACGATTCGCCGGACGCCATTATCCTTTCAGGCTTCGATCCGGTACGACGGGAGATAGCCCGCTTGTCGTTGCATAAGCTCGTTACCGATGGACGTATCCACCCCGCACGTATTGAAGAGGTAGTGAGCAAAACCAAGACACAGATAGAACAAGAGATAGTGGAATTAGGAAAACGTACATGTATTGACTTAGGAATACATGGTATGCATCCCGAATTAGTCAGGCTTATTGGGAAGATGAAATACCGCTCCTCTTACGGTCAAAATTTGTTACAACATTCGCGCGAGGTAGCCAACCTATGCGCAACTATGGCTGCCGAGCTTGGTCTTAACCCAAAGAAGGCCAAACGGGCAGGTTTGTTACACGATATCGGCAAAGTGCCGGATAATGAATCGGAGCTGCCACATGCGCTGTTAGGTATGAAGTTGGCCGAAAAATATAAAGAGAATCCTGAGATATGTAATGCCATTGGCTCGCATCACAACGAAGTGGAGATGGAGACCCTGCTTGCGCCAATAGTACAGGTTTGCGATGCTATTTCAGGAGCAAGGCCCGGCGCAAGACGCGAAGTAATTGAAGCCTATATCCAACGACTTAAAGACTTAGAAAACATTGCAATGTCGTATCCGGGAGTATTGAAAACATACGCAATACAGGCCGGCAGGGAGCTTAGAGTAATAGTATCTTCGGAAAATATCACCGACGATCAAGCAAATGTGCTGGCACACGAACTGTCGAAAAAGATACAAAGCGAACTAACCTACCCCGGACAGATAAAGATAACGGTGATAAGGGAAACAAGAGCAATCAGCTTCGCAAAATAGCGCTGAAAAGATATAAAAGTGAAATCATTGACTGAGGAAAACAGCACAAAAGGTAAATTCTAACCTTTGTTTCCGGCGCTGCCTACAAATAAAAATGCCTCAGAGCTCTTTCTTCAAAACGATTAAAGACCTCTGAGGCAAACTATTTTCCGGAAAATATCTAAACCTTACTTATTCTTCAGGGTGTATTGCTTCAACGGGGCACACTTCGGCGCAAGAGCCACAATCGGTGCAAATTTCCGGATCAATTTTGTAGATATCGCCCTCAGAGATTGCTTCAACAGGGCACTCATCAATACATGTACCGCAAGCAATACAATCGTCATTTATTACGTAAGCCATGTTTTTATTTTTAATGAGTTAAACAATGTGATTGCAAAGGTCAACATATTTTCTATTATAAAATCTGATTTAAACCTTTTTTTCAAAAATTTATAGCCAGTCTAAATTGTATTTATCATGCCGGCTCCGAAGAATAATTTCAGACACAAATATCCGAAAATAAAGAAAAAACAGACCAACCATTTTATAATACTTAAACTCAATATTTCAGCATAAAAAAGGTCATCTATTGATTAATTCGGGTTAATTTTGCAAAAAGTTAAACATCTTACTAAATATTTAAACGATGAACGATTTTCAAAAAGCCATTTTGCAAGGGTTACCCGACACCCTCCCAGCGCCACGGCAATATGATACAACGGTTCCACATGCTCCGGCGCGTAAGGACATTCTCACTGCGGATGAAAAAAAACTGGCTCTGCGCAATGCTCTTCGTTATTTCGACAAGAAGCATCATGCCGCCCTTGCCCCTGAATTTCTTAACGAGCTTAAGACCTACGGCAGGATTTATATGTATCGTTTCAGACCCACATACAAAATGTATGCACGGCCTTTGAATGAATATCCATACCAGTCGAAGCAGGCAGCGACCATTATGCTTATGATCCAGAACAACCTCAATCCGGATGTAGCACAGCATCCGCATGAGCTGATAACTTACGGCGGAAATGGCGCCGTATTTCAAAACTGGGCTCAATACCTGCTTACTATGCAATATTTGGCAACCATGACCGATGATCAGACCCTTGCCATCTATTCCGGTCATCCGTTAGGGCTTTTCCCCTCGCACCCCGATGCTCCGCGTGTGGTTGTTACTAACGGAATGGTGATACCCAACTACTCAAAAGCCGACGATTATGAGCGTTTCAATGCCTTAGGCGTATCGCAATATGGGCAGATGACCGCCGGATCGTACATGTATATTGGCCCGCAAGGAATTGTACATGGCACCACTATCACGGTGATGAATGCCGGCAGGAAAACAAGTTCCGGAAATGAAGACTTAGGTGGCAGGCTCTTCGTATCATCCGGTCTGGGAGGCATGTCAGGCGCTCAGGCAAAGGCCGCCGTAATAGCAGGAGCTATAGGAGTAATAGCCGAAATAAACGAAAAGGCGGCAAAAAAACGACATAAACAAGGATGGGTTGACGAGCTTCACTATGATATGGACAAACTGATGAAGAGGATAAAAGAGGCGCAACAAAAGAAAGAGGCCATATCGTTAGCTTTTGTCGGCAATATCGTTGACCTGTGGGAAAAATTTGCTGATGAGCAAATAAAAGTTGACCTCGGCTCCGATCAAACCTCGCTTCACAATCCATGGGCTGGCGGCTACTACCCTGCAGGGCTTACTTTTGAAGAGTCAAATAAAATGATGGTAGCCGACCCAAAGGCATTCAAAGAGCATGTACAAGCATCGCTACGGCGGCAAGTAGCAGCTATTAACCGGCTAACTGAAAATGGCATGTATTTCTTCGACTATGGCAACGCTTTCCTGTTGGAGGCAAGCCGCGCAGGAGCCGATATACTGAACGACAAAGGCGGGTTCAGATATCAATCTTACGTGCAGGATATAATGGGACCAATGTGTTTCGACTACGGATTCGGGCCATTCAGATGGGTGTGCGCCTCAGGTAATCCGGACGATTTGGATAAAAGCGACCAGATCGCAATTGAAGTTTTAGAGAAGATTGCCAAAAATGCTCCGGAAGAGATCGCTTTGCAATTGAAAGACAACATCAGATGGATAAAGGAGGCTAAAAAGAACAAATTGGTCGTCGGCTCGCAAGCTCGCATCCTTTATGCTGATGCCGAAGGGAGAATAAAGATAGCGGAAGCTTTCAACAATGCCGTCAGACAAGGAATCCTCACAGCGCCGGTCGTGCTGGGCCGCGATCATCACGATGTCTCAGGAACCGACTCGCCCTACCGCGAAACTTCAAACATCTACGACGGATCGCAGTTTACTGCTGATATGGCTATACAAAATGTAATAGGCGACTCATTTCGTGGCGCCACTTGGGTATCAATTCATAACGGAGGCGGAGTAGGATGGGGAGAGGTGATAAACGGCGGCTTCGGAATGACACTCGACGGCACAAAGGAAGCCGACAGAAGACTGAAAATGATGCTGCACTGGGATGTGAACAATGGAATAGCAAGACGTAGCTGGGCAAGAAACAAAGGCGCAATATTTGCCATAAAACGAGCTATGAAACAAAATCCAAAACTGAAAATTACGATGCCAAATATGGTGGATGACAAGTTGTTGGAATAGATTTGGATAAAGACATCTGATAATACTTGAAGTCAACTTTTAAGACTAAAAAGAATGACATGGCAAAATGGCGCGCCATGAAATACAAGCTCTAATCAATAGCTCAACATTTAAGAATTTTCTGTTGATTAATTTTTGTTAAAAAGTTTAAAAATTGTCATTTTCGCATAGGGAAATTTCTTATTTTTGCGCCAAATCATTTCTGTCATCAATTTGATGAAAATCTACAAATGCCGTATTAAACTTTTTGTTGCTATGTTTTTTATAGCATCATCAGCTATTGCTCAGCCTATTAACTATTACGATGCTGCGCAGGGAAAGACCGGCGAGGCGCTAAAAACAGCATTACACAATATAATAAAAGGGCATACAGCAGTAAGCTACGACTACATTTGGACTGCATTTCAAACCACCGATAAAAGAGCAGACGGCAAAGTATGGGATATCTACTCCAATTGCAACTTCGACTTCGGCATTAACCAATGCGGGAATTACACCAACGAGTGCGACTGTTACAACCGTGAGCATTCTGTTCCCGGAAGCTGGTATTCTGACGGCGCGCCAATGAACAGCGATATATTTCACCTAATCCCTACCGATGGCAAGGTAAACAATATCCGAAGCAATTACCCTTATGGTAAGGTTGACAACCCTTCCACCACCACCCTAAACGGCAGTAAGCTTGGCTCATGCAGTTGGCCGGGTTATAGCGGAACGGTGTTCGAGCCGGTGGATGAATACAAAGGCGATATTGCACGCATCTATTTTTATATGGCTACACGATACGAGGATGTGATTTCGGGATGGTATAACAATTCGCCGCAAGCCGATGCAGCGCTACAAAACAACAGCTTTCCGGTGTTTGAAAACTGGTTTTTGGAAATGCTTGGAGAGTGGCATGTAAACGACCCCGTTTCGCAAAAAGAGATTGACCGCAACAACGCCGTTTACGCCATTCAGCAAAACCGCAACCCTTTTGTTGACCATCCTGAGTGGGTATATGATGTATGGAGTGTAGGCTTTATGCTTCAGCCCGAACCCGACCAACACGTTACCAACTTCTCGGCGCATACCATTACACTGCAATGGTGCGATGCCCAAGGCCCCGTTTTACCCGACGGATACCTGATACGAATGAGCAACACAGGCTTCGAAAATATTATGACACCGCAAGACGGAACAACAATAACCGACGACTTCTGGAATAAAAATGTTAGTTATGGCGCGCAAAAAGCAACCTTTGGAGAGCTGACACCCGGCACCCTCTATTATTTTAAAATATTTAGCTACAGCGGAAACGGAAACGACATTGACTACAAAACAGATGGAGAGATACAACAGGTAAGTATTAAAGCAAGATAAAGAAAAAAAAGAAATAATTAATAAACTTAAATTTTAAAAATTATGAAAAAAAACAAACTTCTAAAGATTTTTATCCTTATGGCAGGGCTGATGATAAGCTCTGTAGGATGGGGGCAGTACACCGGTACTGGCACATTTATAAAGATCACTGATATTAGTGACCTTACAGACAATTATTATGTTATTGTAAATAGCGGTGATACCTATGCTATGAACAACACAAATACAGGTAGTTATTTCACCCATACTACTGTAAATCCTGTTAATGACACAATTACAAATCCCGCTAAGGATATTGTCTGGAAAATTGAAACTAATGTAGGAGGAGGACGTACTATTTATAACGAAGACAATGCAATTTATGTTTCCTATACCGGAAGTTCGAATGCGGCTTATGCCGTAACAGATGTAACGGCAAATAACGAAAGATGGACAATTACTTACGCATCGGGTGTTTTTACTTTTACTAACCTTGCTATAAACACCCGAATGCTTCAATACAATGCAAGTTACCCCCGGTTTGCCTGCTATACTTCAAATCAACAAAAATTATTACTGTATAAATTTGAATCTGCCGTAATTAACCCCGAGCCAAGCAACCATGTTACCGACTTTACAGCAACTACCGGCGATCCTACATACTCTGTTATTAATGTGGCATGGGGTGATGCAACGGGTACCCAGCTCCCCTCCGGATACCTGATTAAAGGAAGTAGCGTTGGCTATGACAACATTGTAGCTCCCGTTGATGGTACACCGGAAGCAAATGCTCCGCTTGTAAAAAATATTTCTTACGGAGTACAAGTAGCTTCATTTACCGGTTTAAATGAAAATACCACCTATTACTTTAAGATTTACCCCTACACCAACAGCGGTGATGATATTGATTACAAAACCGATGGTGTTGTGCCGCAGGATGATGCAACAACTACTTATGGAATTCCCGCCGCTCCTGTAGCCACCGCCGCCACCACTGTTGGCTCCACCGGTTTTACTGCAAACTGGAATGCAGTGGCAGGAGCAACAGGATATCAGTTGGATGTTTATACAAAAACGGGTAACGCTCCTACAAATGTTTTATCTGAAAATTTTAATGGGTTTAGTTTAGGTACTCCTAATGGCGGTGCTCATTCAACGGATATTTCCGGTAATTTAAATGATTACACCCAAACACCAGGCTGGGCTGGCTCCATGGTCTATCAGGCAGGAGGCACTGCAAAAATGGGAACTTCATCGAAATTAGGATACCTTGAAACACCTAACATTGATCTCTCTGCTTACTCAGGCGACTTTACAGTTGCCTTTAAGGCAATGGCATGGAATGGTGATGCTACTGAAATGAAAATCTATTTGAATAGTAATTTGGTTCAAACTGTTACAGGTTTAAATAATGACGACACTTATACATTTAGTGATTTTTCATTTAACTTAACAGGTGGAACTGCAAGTTCCACAATGAAGTTTGAAGGCGCACAGGCAAGTAAAGGACGTTTTTTCCTTGAAGATCTTGTAATTTCGCAAGGTGGCTACACACTCATTCCGGTAGCAGGATCGCCATTTACAGTTACTGGAAGCACAAGTAAACAAATTACCGGCCTTAATTCATCTACAAAATATTCCTATGTGGTAAGGGCAAGCAACGATGCCGGCACCAGCGAAAATTCAAATGAGATTTGGGTAACAATAGGCGCTGCAGCCTCTACCTACACCGGTACCGGCAACTGGTCAGACGGCTCTAACTGGAGCAACGGCATGGCCGGCGAGAATACGAATGTTACAATTGAAGGCTTTGTAACGGTTGATGATATTTACACATGCAACAATTTCACAATTGCCCCTACTGGTAGAGTAACAATTCCTGAAACCGTAAATCAACAGAAGAGGTTATGGATAAAAGGAGATTTCCTTATTCGGTCCGATGCTACCGGCGCCGGGTCGTTTATCGGAATTTATGATCAAGACCTTAATTGGAATTACGAGGTTCAAGGCACAACAACCGTTGAGCGTTATATCTCCGGCGCATCTTATGCATGGCATCTAATATCTTCGCCGGTAAGCAATCAAGCTATCGCAGGTGATTGGATACCCACAAGTACCGGCTACGACTTTTACGCCTGGAATGAACCAACACAAACCTGGCTTAACCAAAAAGTTAGCGCAAACAATATTACACATTTCATTCCCTGCAAAGGATATTTAGTAGCTTATGAGGAAACAGGCGCTACTAAAACCTTTACCGGAACGTTAAATGATGGCGCTCAAACGCTCGGTTTAACAGTAACCGGCGCGACAAGCTATTATGGCTCAAATCTGGCAGGCAATCCCTATCCCTCATCTATTGACTGGAAGGGTAATAATAATGCGATAGATAAAAGTAATTTGGTTGGTTATAATGCATCCGAAGGCGTTAAGCACTATATCTGGAATGATGCATCGGGCAACTACGGCGTTTATAGTGATGCAAATGCAGGCGATGCGGGCACTAATGGCGCTAACCGTTATATAGCGCCCATGCAGGGATTCTTTGTGAGCGCCGCGAGTAATGGTTCTTTCTTAATAAATGACAGCGCCCGTGTACACAGCAGTCAGGCATGGCTTAAATCGGGCAATAATTATGAGTTCCGCCTCTGCGTAAATGCGCCGCAAGGATATGGCTCCGATGAGTTGCTGCTTGAGTTTGGCCATAATGTATCGGTTGGCAGCGCCGAAAAATGGTTCAGCTTTGTTCCTACCGCCCCCAGTATCTACTCCCCGATAGAAGACAAAAAATTCTCTATCCGATACCTCAGCATACAAGACGAAACATTGACCATTCCGGTATCATTTATCGCCGGCGTAGATGGAACATATACTTTAACTGCTAATTTCGCCTCCTCAACCTATTCGGCAATTAAACTCGAAGATAAGATCACAGGCAAAGTACACGATCTCTTGCTCACGCCTGAGTATTCGTTTAGCGCCAACAAGTCCGATATTTCAGAACGCTTTTTATTACATTTCACCGTAACCTACGGCATAGAAAATTTAGAGGAGAATGCCGACATACAAATCTATAGCTACGGCAACAGCATTTATCTGAATAATAATACAGATAGCGAAACGTTAGTTTCGGTTTATAACATAACCGGCCGGCAGATTTATCAAGACCGGGTTGGCGCCGGCTCACAACATACTTTTACAATAAATGCGCCTACAGGCTTGTACATCGTAAAGGCGCTTACCGGCAAATCCATTACAAGTCGTAAAGTATTTATTTGGTAATCAATTAGTCAATAATTAAACTTAAACAACATACCACTATGAAAAAGTACATCTTAACCTTAATCGTTACCTTTGTTTTTGCTTTGGCCGGCAGCGGGCTTATGGCACAAGATCCGCCACCGCCTCCCGGAAATCATGGCCAAACGGGGAATCAACCCCCTGGCGGCGGCGCTCCAATTAGCTCAGGGGTGGTTATTCTGCTTACCCTTAGCGTTGCATACGGAAGTAAAAAAGTGTATAACTCGTGGAAAAAGATAGGCGATTAGCTTGCTTTGACCAATGCGCGAATTTCAATTATAACCCCGTCAACCGTTGGCGGGGTTATTAATTTCCAACCACTGTTGCATACTCTAAACGACAAACTTAACGATACTCACCTGCAAAGGCTTTTTAGAGTAGTTTAAGATAAAAAAGAGGCCGGAAAAGGTAAAGCCGCGCCGTCAGGTACGAAGCATCAGTAAAGAAAGATGTATGTGGAAAGATCGCCCGCACCGAAATGACAAAAGCAGGAGCGTTTAATAAGTGGAAGAAAAAAAGTAACACAGAGGAAACAAAAACTCTGTGAAACTCCGTGCAAATCTCCGAAACTTTGATACCCCTTTTGCCGATCGCTTACCCTTAGCGGGATAGAGTGTTGCGCCATGCTTATTAAAAAGTCCTTTGTATCTTTGATGGACTTTTTGAACCGATAAATCTTAAACTAAAATATACACCTTCGAACCTAATTAAGCATGAAAGATCAACAAATAGCTCTGCTGAGGCAACAAATTGCAAAGCTCGAAGATAAAAACTTCGATTTAAAAGCTTGGAAAGCCCATACAATGATCATTTTAGCCTCTATTTTTGGAGAGGATAGTCAAAAAGTAAAAGAGATCGGGCGTCTTGATTACGAGTTCAGCAGTTGGTCGCTTCGCGATGCTACCGGCCACAACACCTATCAGGAGGGGTGCAAAAGGCTCGGGAAAGAGATAATAGAGGCCTCAATCAATGAAATTGAACTTACAGGCCTTCCACAGAAGAGATCGGCCACACGCGGCATGTTGGATATCCAAGTGATCCTCGATGCCCTGAATGATGAACTGAAGGGCTCGCAATATAAAAATCTGCTTAAAATAATTAAAAGTAACGATCTGCCTGAAGAAAAAGAGCGATTGATAAAAGAGATCATCAACGAAGTTGGGCCGGAAGCTACGCGAGCAATACTCACAAATATGCTTCTCAGTGATCACTTTGCGGAAGCGTTATCATTAAAAGAAAAGTAAACGATACATTAAAGAGGATAAAAGAAAGCGCTCACCCAACAGATTTTTATTAATTTTGCGCCCAATTTTTAAAAGGCCTAACAGATTATTCAATGGTTTCCAAATACAAAGAATACGACAATTTAAACCTAATCCGTATTGATCAGGAAATCCTTGCCTATTGGAAGGAGCATGATATTTTTCATAAAAGTTTAAAGAACCGCGAAGGCTCTGAAAGTTTTGTTTTTTACGAAGGCCCTCCCTCAGCAAACGGAATACCGGGGATACATCACATGATCTCCCGTACTATAAAAGATATCTTCTGTCGTTATAAAACCTTGAAGGGATACTACGTTGCACGCAAGGCAGGATGGGACACACACGGTCTGCCTATCGAGATTGCCGTTGAAAAAACTTTGGGGATCACCAAAGAGGATATTGGAAAAAGCATCAGTGTTGAAGAGTACAACCGCGCCTGCCGTACCGAGGTGATGAAATACAAGGATTTATGGGACGAGCTTACAATAAAAATGGGCTACTGGGTTGACCTTGACGATCCCTATATCACCTTCGAAAACAAATATATAGAGAGTGTATGGCATCTGCTTTCGAAACTTTACGAAAAAGGGTTGCTCTACAAGGGATACACCATTCAGCCCTATTCGCCGGCAGCAGGATCAGGCCTTAGCGCACATGAGCTTAACCAGCCGGGCTGCTACCGCGACGTAAAAGATACATCCGTAACTGCCCTCTTTAGCGTTATCAGAAACGAGAAATCAAAATTCCTCTTTAGCAACAAAACCGATCAGGTTTCTATACTTGCCTGGACTACCACCCCTTGGACACTGCCGTCAAACACCGCACTGGCAGTAGGATCGAAAATCAGATATCTGAAAGTGCAAAGTTTTAACCAATATACCGGCAAAGAGATAACCGTGATTTTGGCTAAAGACTTACTAAATAGCTACTTCAACGAAAAGGCTGCCGACCTGCCGTTGGAAGATTACAAAATTGGCGATAAGCTTATCCCCTACCGGATATTGGACGAATTTGACGGAGCCCTGCTTGAGGGAGTCCGCTACGAGCAGCTTATGCCATGGATAAAACCCGATGGCGATGCCTTTAGGGTGATATTAGGCGATTTTGTTACTACTGAAGATGGTACCGGCGTAGTGCATATTGCGCCTACTTTTGGCGCCGACGACGACCGTGTTGCACGTTCCTCGAATATAGCGCCACTGATACTTATCGACAAAAATGGAAGCAAGCGCCCGATGGTTGACCTGAAAGGCCGCTTTTTCAGGATTGAAGACCTCGACAACGAGTTTGTGAAAAAATTCGTGGACGTAAGCCTCTACAGTGAATATGCAGGCAGATATGTAAAGAATGACTACGACCTGGAAGCTACGCCTGAAACGCCAATACTTGACGTTGACCTCTCAGTAATGCTAAAGTTAGACAATAAAGCCTTCAAAATAGAGAAATACGTACATAATTATCCCCATTGCTGGCGAACAGATAAGCCGGTACTCTATTACCCGTTGGACTCGTGGTTTATCAAAACAACTGCTTTTAAAGAGAGGATGATAGAGCTGAACAACACCATCAACTGGAAACCTAAATCTACCGGTATTGGCAGGTTTGGCAACTGGTTAGAGAACCTTGTTGACTGGAACCTCTCCAGATCACGGTTTTGGGGTGTAGGCCTGCCGATATGGATTACCGAAGACCGGAAAGAACAGAAGTGTATCGGCTCGGTAGCGCAACTAAAAGAGGAGATTGAACGCGCTGTTGAAGCAGGATTTATGACAAATAACCCGCTTGCAGAATATATATCAGATGATAATTCGGAGGAGAATTACTCCAAATTTGATCTCCACCGACCCTATATTGATGAGATAATACTCGTTTCGGATAAGGGAGAGAAGATGTATCGCGAACTCGACCTGATTGATGTCTGGTTCGATTCGGGCGCAATGCCTTATGCTCAGTTTCATTATCCTTTCGAAAAAGGCGATCACCTTGCCGACTATTTCCCTGCCGATTTTATTGCTGAAGGCGTTGACCAAACGCGCGGCTGGTTTTTTACTCTGCATGCCATAGCAACAATGGTTTTCGACTCCGTAGCTTTCAAAACCTGTGTTTCCAATGGCTTGGTTCTCGATAAAAATGGCAATAAGATGTCGAAGCGCCTTGGCAATGCTGTAGATCCTTTCGAGACCATTAAAAAATTTGGAGCCGACGCCACACGGTGGTACATGATCACAAACGCACAGCCATGGGACAACCTTAAATTTGATACTGACGGCATCATAGAGGTTCAGCGTAAGTTTTTCGGGACACTATACAACACCTACGCCTTCTTTGCGCTTTATGCAAATATTGATAATTTCCGCTACAACCAGCAAGAGGTGCCACTCGAAGAGCGTACGGAACTCGATCGCTGGATTTTATCGGAGCTCAACACACTTATCACAATAGTGGATGAGGCTTACGATGACTACGAACCAACAAAAGCAGGGCGCGCAATAGCTCATTTTGTAGATTATAAGCTTAGCAACTGGTACGTGCGCCTCTCAAGGCGGCGTTTCTGGAAAGGAGAGATGTCAACCGACAAGATAACAGCTTATCAAACCCTTTACAAGTGCCTTGAATCTATTGCAGTGATGATTTCGCCGATAGCTCCCTTCTTCTCCGAAAAGCTATTCCTCGACCTCAACAGCGTTACCAAAAGATACGATGTGGATTCAGTGCACTTGATGGATATGGTAAAACCCGATAAGTCGTTTATAAATAAAGAGTTGGAAGAGAAGATGGAGTTGGCGCAACAGATCACCTCAATGGTGCTGTCGTTGAGGAAAAGTACAAAAATTAAAGTGCGCCAGCCCTTGAATAAAATTATGATACCGGCGCTCGACCCACACTTTAAAGAACAGATTGTAGCTGTCGAAAAACTGATACTGAGCGAAGTAAATGTTAAATCGCTTGAATTTATGAGCGATGATTCCGGAATGTTGACCAAAAAATTAAAACCCAACTTCAAAACACTCGGGCCTAAATATGGTAAACAGATGAAGCAATTAGCCGCTATTCTTACCGGATTCACCACTGCACAAATCAATGATCTGGAAAAAGAGGGCATTTGCAGGTTTAGCATTGATGGCGAAAATATTGAAGTTACGCTATCCGACGTAGAGATCATAACTCAAGATATCCCCGGTTGGCTTGTAGCCTCAGAGGGTAATCTTACAGTGGCTCTCGACATTACACTCACCGACGATCTCAGAGATGAAGGCATCGCCCGCGACCTGGTAAACAGAATACAAAACTTAAGAAAAGAGAAGGATTTTGAAGTAACTGATAAGATCCATCTGAAAATTGAAAATAAAGATATAATAGCATCGGCTATCAAAAAGAATTTCAACTATATTTGCTCCGAAACACTTGCACTTTCGCTCAACCTTGTTGAAAACATAAATAACAACCAAAGCGTTGAAGTAGAACTGGGCGAGGATATCAAAATAAGGGTATTGGTTGAAAAGGCTTAATCAAACAGGGAAAAATAAAAGGAGTATTAATTATTAAAACAGAGAACTATGGCAAATCAAAGTATGGACAGCAATGCTCCCGAAGTTGTCAAGACAAGGTACAACAAAGAAGAATTAGAGGAGTTTCGTCAGATTATTCTTGAGAAGCTTGAAAAGGCTCGTGCCGATCTGGCCTTGCTGACAGAAGCATATAGCAATGTTAACGAAAACGACACCAACGATACCTCCCCAACCTTTAAAGTATTAGAAGAGGGCTATAATGTGCTTTCGAAGGAGGAGAACAGCCGGTTAGCCGTTCGTCAGCAAAAGTTTATAACAAACTTGGAGAATGCGCTTATCCGCATTGAAAACGGTACTTACGGAATTTGTCGGGTAACAGGTAAGTTAATTGCTAAAGAGAGGCTTAAAAGCGTACCCCACGCCACATTGAGCATGGAGGCCAAGCTAAAACAATATCAGACCCGCAAATAAAGCTCATACCACCATGGTACTGAGGCATCTCAGAACTTTTTACGGAATCCTTATGCAAAAATAGGGATAACCACTTTTATTATTTTAAAACCATTACGTTGCCGTGTGGAAAAAATCACTCCTTATAATAACGCTTATACTGATTGCTGACCAGGTTTTAAAGTTCGGGATTAAAACGAACATGACCTTGGGAGAGGAGATCAACATCCTTGGCAACTGGTTCATCATCCATTTTACCGAAAATGAAGGAATGGCCTTTGGCCTCTCCTTTGGCGGAATATTCGGAAAATTGGCGCTAAGCCTCTTTCGGATAGCGGCCATAACCATTATCTTTTTTTATCTCCGCGAAATTATCCGCAAAAAATATCATAAAGCGCTGATCGTCAGCATATCACTTATTCTGGCAGGAGCTATCGGCAATATGCTCGACAGCGCATTTTACGGATTGATCTTTAGCAACTCATCATATACTACAGTTGCAAAGCTTTTTCCTCCGGAAGGCGGTTATGGCTCCTTCCTCCACGGAAAAGTGGTTGATATGCTTTACTTCCCTATTATTCAAAGCGAGTACCCTGCATGGGTACCTATAGTGGGCGGCGACGATTTTATATTTTTTAGGCCGGTATTCAATATTGCTGATTCATCCATCACTATCGGCGTTTTCATTTTAATCATTTTTCAAGGTAAGATATTCCGTAAAAACAAACCAACAGAAAGTGAAACTCTTCAAATCGAAGAAGATGAAAACCTTAATACCGAAAGTGATAGTTCAAACCCAATCTGACCACTTGAAAATAGGAACTAATGACTAATGCGTTGGCTGATGAGAGTATCGGGATTGAAAGACAAATCATAATCCTGAATTAGCCATTTAGAGATTTTCAGGAATAAGCAAAAATTGAATAAAAAAGAATTGGCATGGTCGTAAACTAAGATTTTAGCAAGCTATTTAAGTTATTAATAAATAGGGTTTAATAAGGTTAAACAACTCAAACAGAGCTTATTTAAATTAAAGTGAAGTTTACACGACAACAGGCTTAAAATTGTATTATCATTGGAGCAATAAAAAAAGCTGAAACCCATTATTATTCAAAACATCATCAAAATTTGTCTATGAGAAAATTAATATTCACTATAACATTTCTCTTTTCTTTTCTTTTAAGCCATGCGGCCTATCTTTTAATCCCCATGGACAATAGTCAAAAAAACCATTTAAAAGCTTATGGTATTGCCTATTGGACTTTAGAGCGTGAGGTGGAAGTAAGCTGGCTGCTCAACTATCGTGGGGGTAGTTTTATGTGCCGTTATTATGAGCAGGTAGAGCGCGAATTAAAGGTCAGAGGTGTTAGTTTTGAGATTATTGCCGATATCCAGGCTGCACAAATTATTCGCGAGATTTCCGATCCGGAAGAGAATATGGATGAGATTAAATTGCACAAAGCCCCTAAGATTGCTGTTTACTCGCCAAAGCATAAGCTTCCGTGGGACGATGCAGTTACATTGGCGCTCACTTATGCCGAAATTCCTTACGACGTTGTTTATGATTTAGAGGTGATGGAGGGCGTACTTCCTATGTACGACTGGCTACACTTGCATCATGAGGATTTTACCGGGCAATATGGTAAATTCTGGAGATCGTTTCGTAATGCTGCATGGTATCAGGAAGATGTAAGGGTGAATGAAGAGATGGCAAGGTTACTCGGATATTCCAAGGTATCGCAGATGAAGCTTGCAGTTGCAAAAAAGATTCGAGATTTTGTGGCAGGCGGCGGTTATATGTTTGCTATGTGTTCGGCGCCCGACAGTTTCGATATCGCCTTAGCTGCCGATGGCGTTGATATCGTTGAATCAATGTTCGACGGCGATCCGATGGACCCTAATGCCCAGTCGAAGCTTAATTTCGATAACACGCTTGCATTTACCAACTTTACACTTGTTACCAATCCTAACATTTACGAGATATCCGATATTGATGTTACTGAAACTCGTCCGCGCACGATCAACGAAAAGAATGACTTTTTTACGCTATTTGATTTTTCGGCCAAGTGGGATCCTGTGCCAACAATGCTTTGCCAGAATCATATGCAGGTAATAAAAGGATTTATGGGTCAAACCACCGCTTTCAACATGAACACCATAAAACCCAACGTACTTATAATGGGTGAGTACAAGGCCGCCAATGAGGCACGTTACATACACGGCGAATACGGTCATGGCACCTTTACTTTTTACGGTGGACACGACCCTGAAGATTACCGGCACCTTGTAGGCAACCCGCCGACAGACCTCAATCTACATCCCAACTCGCCCGGCTATAGATTGATTTTAAACAATGTCCTGTTTCCGGCTGCAAAACAAAAGAAACGGAAAACCTGATTTAGCCCCAAACAAAGTTATAATGATCCAGTTTTTTCACCGTGAATATCACGTTGCCAAACGGTGAACTGAAGTTCTATTTAATCCCCGCCACATCAGGGCCTTGTTTAAAATAGATATCCACAGGTATTCCATAATCATTCAGGCGATTCAAGTCGTATTCCAGGCTCTCGCTCACATTGCCGTCGGCCTCAATCCATGCCTTTGCAGCTTCATAATCCCCTTCGCCTTGAATAGTCATAATTTTGTCAACAAGGATATTCATTGCTTCCAACATCTCTTCCATATTTACAGTATAAAAGCCTTGATCGTTTCGGGTAAAAGCGCCATGTTCTTCAAAAAAGTTAAATCTCATCATGTTAGCCTTTCCATGAGCGCTTGCCGTTCCGAAACGACTTGAACGGAACAGGCCTGCCGAAAAAGTTACAAGGTTGTCCATCAGCTCGCCATCGGATATCTCACCCATTTCCCTTAATCTTGAAACAAGCCACAGCCCCATTATATCGGCTTTACCCTCCTCAATGGAGGTATATGTCTCTTTTAGCGCTTCACGAACGCTTCCTTTACCGGTAACGGTGTTCTTTACCCCCATTCCGTGGGCTACTTCGTGGAACATGGTATTTGCAAAAAAGGCATCAAACGTTACATGCTTTTGCTGCACGGGGTCTATTAATATCTTAGCGATCGGTATCAATATCTTATCAAATTTTGCTTTCATCGAATTTTTTAGTTGTAACTTGCGTGTTCCTTTTGCTACGTGCACCTCCGGATCATTAGGAAGATTAATTGCGATCGTTTTACTACCTGCATTACAATCACCGGCATAAAATATGGCATCATACACGTTAAGGTCGGAATCGGAACCGGGCGCATCCTTCAGGTATTTTTCGTTGGTCGGGATCATCGTCTGGAGTGAAGGAAGTAGGGCGGCAAAACGCTGTAAACGACTACTCCAATCGGGGTCTTTGATCAATATAAAAGACTCAAAGGCAGCTTTACAGCCAAACATTTGATCTTCGTAATTTTCGATTGGCCCGACGATAAAATCTATATTGGAATTTTTCATATCCATCCATGCCATGTCGCTGGCCTTATAATCATCGGTTAGTAAGGCCTCTGCTCTTAAATTAAGGTAATTTTTAAAACCGTCATTTTCGGATATTTCCGCCGCTTTTCTTAACAAATCAACTGCCTTTTCAATTTGCACTCTATAGGCTTCATGATACCACAGTACCTTTAAATTACCATCTTCATCTCTTCGAATAAGCGTATATTGACTTGTTTTATCGGGATCGGTAAAATTTTCGAACTCCTCCTTGGTCATATCGTCGGGGTAAAAGTTTGCACCTTCGGGTTTTAGGCCGATATTTGTAAGAAAAGGCTCGTTATTATTCATCCTATCCCACGGGCCATAATGAATTTGGGCAAACATTCTCGCCTTTTCATCTTTTATCCTGTTTAGGAAATCCTCTTTGTTCCCTATTGCCTGTTTCCAAAAGATATTTTCCATTATTGAAGCTGCCTCAAAAAGTATCGGCAATATTGCACGTTCATCAACTGTGAGGTGATCTAAGTTGCTAGTAAGTTCAAACTCAGCAAACTCAGCAAGCTTGACCTCCATATCAAGGTCAGGCAGCGCCTCAAACTCCACATCTTGCGGGATAATACCTGCGCGTTGGTCTTCGCCGTTGTCAGGCCGATCAGGACAGGCACACGAAAAACTGATCATAATAATTAATGTTAACCATAGAGATAATTTTAAAGACTTCATTTTATTTATATTTTAATAATTAATAATTTTCACTAAAGATTGGAAAAAATGGGAGTAGCAATATCCTCATAAAGTGTAAAGCCCTTAGGGATAATTCTCCAAATGCTTCCGGCGGTTCATGATACTCCTTGCTTTCGTAAAAGTATTTGAGAAGTTTTTTCCGGTGTTCCGAAGCGGCGAGATGCGATATGGAAACCGCATGTTCGGCAATATTAAGGCCTTGCGGGTTGACAGCGCCATTTTCTGTAACAAAATTTACAGGATCGGCTGCAAGAGAACGTAACAAAACCTGTGAAGTAACATCAGCGCCAGCTGTACAAATAATACTACCCCGCTCAACTATTGATGGGTTAATAACATCTTCAACTCTTGAAACAACCTTCATTTTTTACTTCTCAAAAATAAACGCTGTAAAATTACAAATTTTAAAGACCCTTTTATATGCCTACCGGATAGAAATATGAAAAACGCTAAAAAACTAACTAGAAAAACTGTTGTACATTGATTATTACGAGGCCAAATTTGTTTATCATTTAGTTTAATCTGTTTAAAAAAGGCATTAACTATGGGGTACAAGGAGTGTTACACTATTTTTAAATAAAGATATTATCTCCGAAGAGGTATTTTAGTCAATAGGTATCTGCTTTGACATCAATCCTGTTAATACTTTTAAAACAAATTTTAAACAAAGGCCGAATTTTTAAAATTAAATCTTTGTCCGTTCTGTAAACAAAGTTTTTAAAGTGGGCTCAAACTCTAAAAGGATAGGGGGATAAAAATCTATCTTTGCGAAAAAAAAGATGAGTAATCGAACGGTAAAATTCTTGTTTCTTTTCATCATTATCCAGCTTATAGGGTGTACTAAGAGTACTATTGAGCGTGCTCCGGAAATCAAGGCTGGGGATCATTCGGGCATGATAATCAACTTTTATGATACTACGCTCATTGGTGGTTATTATAGTCAAAAAGCCTATAATATTGATCTCGACAACAATGGTTTAGACGATTTTCAGTTTGTCAGTTGGATATGGGGCTCACCGGGAATGGGGCAAATACCTCAAGCATCCATCAATTGTTTGCATTGCTCTGCAAAGGTTCTTGGTATTGTAACAACGGATACAATGTATTTAAATCGCGATACACTAATTTTTGAAGGGGCACAACCTCGCACATGGGACATGTATCTGATGTTCAACTATTCCTGTATAAGAATCAGCTCCAACGACACGATACTTAACACCAATCTGACTTTTAAAATAAACCCTTTAGAAAGGGATGACAAAATACGCAAATCCGACCCGGCTATCTGCGATTCACTTACCCTTACCTCAGGCAATAAAAATTCGTGGCCTATGTTGATTGGCGTAAGTGGAGATACAACAATTTACAGATACGATATTGATCACAACAACTGTAACAATTTTCCTTTGGAGAAAAATGTCTATTTAGGCGTACTGCTTGATGATGAACGACTTGGGTGGATTAAAATCAATATCATCAATAATTTCAAAATAATAATCCATGAAAGTGGAATTCAAGAGTAACAGAAATGCTTTTGCTTAATCATTCTCTGTTCGATAAAAACACATTTGACCTATACGATGAAACAAATAGCTAACCTTAATCGGGATCAATGTTTAAAAATTGCAGAAGTGATCGGTAATCTCAAGCCAAATCCCACCTTTTATGAGCGCGAATACCTGACGATAAAATTAAAGGATGAGGTCAAACTCAGGATGAACTTTTTTGCAGTAGCTATTTGCCATCAAACATACAAATTACATCATCCGCTGTTAGACCTTTGGGGATGGGATTTCATCGAGCATGTATTTATCAAAATGGCACAACAAAACAGCAGCTTGCTCAACCCCGAAAAGGTATCACTGCTTTCTACTCAGCAGATTGCAAAGGAGTTACGAAGATGGTTTTCGTATAATGAAAATAGTAATGACTGCACCCTTGACAGAATTGAAGAACGTTCGCAGTTAATTAAAGATGCTTCGGAAAGTCTTATAGCAATCTGCGGCGGTCAACTTACCGGTTTGATTACGGATTCCAAAGCTTACCTGATAAGGGATGGAAAGGGGCTTTACGAAGTTTTGCAAAAGATAGAGGCCTACAGTGATCCGCAACGCAAAAAATCCACTTTCCTTATCAAGTTGCTGATAGATTCCGGCCTGCTCGAAATAGGTGATCCTGAAAACTTTATCCCTATTATGGATTATCACATGCAGCGTGTGCTGATGCGAATGGGATGCTTGGAGATTAGCGATCCGGCGCTTTATCAAATCCTTATTGCCCGACACCCTGTTACAACAGACGAGCCGATAAGAAGCCTCTGTATCGAAGCTGCTAAATTGATAGCTATTCATTCCGGACATCCGCTTATCCGACTAAACGACTTCCTTTGGTCTTTGGGTAGGAGCTGCTGTAACAATACAACACTTTGTAAAGATCATCTTTGCGAAAAATCACCATGTACCTTCAACCAAATCATCAGCCTAAAGAGTCATCAGAAATGTGAATTTGAAACAGCCTGTAAAGGCTTTGAAGAAGATAAATACCGCAAATTATGGCAGCCTGTAATCAACACCCATTACTACTGATAATTTATTGTTAAGCAATCCCGCAATCCAACGAAAGCGATTACTAATCGGGTTTTTGATTTTGGTATAATCTTTCCGGCAATTATAATATTTATCAAACTAAATGACTGTTTTCATTTTACAAAAATTGGCTACTTTCGCAACATCAAACTTATATTAAAAACAGAATTTGCTGTAAATGAGATTTCTCGGCATTCTTCTTTTGTTCGTCCTTGCTTTTCAGCTCATTTCAAGATATTTATTTCCGTTTCTTTTAAAGACATTCATTAAAAAAGCGGCAAAGCATCAGGGGTCTGCTCACCATTCCGCTCGTCCTGAAGGTGAGGTAACTGTAAATTACAACCCAACCGATACCAATTCTACAAAGTTCAACCCTAAAACTGTTGAGGATGTTGAATACGAAGAGATTAAAGAAAAATAATTTTCCTATACCTAACTTTTATGGATAAGTTTTCGATAAAACATATTTGGCCGTATGCGGCAGCTATTGTCTTTTTCCTCATTATAATGCTTGTTTATTTCTCGCCTGTTCTCGATGGGAAGCTACCCCGTCAAGATGATATTCAGCGTTGGCGCGGGATGTCGAAAGAGATTGTGGATTACCGTGAGGCAACGGGCGAGGAGGCGCTCTGGACAAACTCCATGTTTGGAGGAATGCCCGCCTATCAGATATCAGTGATATACAACAAGGTGCTTGTCAAGCATATTGACAACATTTTACAACTCGGCATCCCCTACCCTATATCGCTTGTTTTTCTTTATTTCTTGGGTTTTTTTATTTTACTTCTTTCACTCAAAATAAACATTTGGCACTCGCTTTTAGGAGCAATAGCCTTTGCTTTTTCTTCATATTTTTTTATCATCATCGAAGCCGGCCATAATTCTAAGGCTCATGCTATTGGCTATATGGCGCCGGTACTTGCCGGCATTTTGCTCGCCTATAGAGGTAAATATATTTGGGGTGGAGCCATGACGGCTCTCTTCTTATCCCTTCAACTAATGGCTAACCACCTGCAAATCACCTATTACCTTCTTTTGATAGTTATCATTTTTGGTATTGTGCAACTTATTGAGAGCATCAAAACACAAACGTTGCCACAATTTTTCAAAGCTACTGTTGTGTTACTTGCGGCTGCACTATTTGCTTTTAGCGTTAATATCTCTAACCTTTGGGCTACGTGGGAATATGGCAAATATACTATCCGTGGCCCGTCGGAACTTTCTCATACTCCCGAAAACCGGACTTCAGGCCTTGATATAGATTACGCCACGCAATGGAGCTATGGTCGCGCAGAAACCATGACCTTGCTTATCCCCGATTTTATGGGAGGAGGATCAATGCGCAATCCGGGCGAGGACTCCAATACTTATAAAGAATTTGTAAAACTCGGCTTACCTGCCAACCAGGCAAAAAGTTATGTAAAAATGATTCCGATGTACTGGGGCGATCAGCCTTTTACATCAGGCCCTGTGTATGCCGGAGCTATTATTGTCTTTTTATTTGCGCTTGGAGCTATTGTGGTAAAAGGAAAAATGAAATGGTGGCTAATTGCTGCCACTATCCTTTCTATATTGCTATCATGGGGGCATAACCTTATGCCGCTCACTGAGTTTTTCCTTCGTTATGTGCCTGGTTACAACAAGTTTAGAGCCGTTTCGATGACCCTTGTAATAGCAAACCTAACCATTCCACTACTCGCCATACTTGCTCTGAAAGAGATATTTGATAAAAATGCTGATCCGAAAAAGATGTTTTCCCATGTTATAACAGCTTTTTATGTTATCGGTGGGATACTACTCTTTTTTATAGTGTTTGGCGGCAGCCTTTTCAATTTCTCATCCGAAGTTGACAATCAACTGATTCAAGCTGGTTTCCCACAGTCGGTAATTGATGCCATACGCGCCGACCGAAAAGCGATGTTAACCTCCGAGGCCACACGTTCGTTGGTTTTTATAATACTTGCAATAGTCGCAATCTGGATGGGGTTATTTAAAAAAGTAAGGAATGAGTTTGTTTTTGCAGCGCTTATAGTGTTAGTTACGATTGATATGTATGCTGTAAATAAGCGTTATTTAAATGAGGATGATTTTGTTGATGAGAAAAAAGTTTCAACCCCCTACACCCCATCCGAAGCCGATAAGATGATCTTGGAAGATAAAGACCCTAATTTCAGAGTATTCAATCTGACTGTGAGTCCATTCAACGATGTCAGCACCTCCTACTTCCATAAATCTATCGGAGGTTATCATGGTGCAAAGCTACGGCGCTATCAGGAGCTCATTGACCATCATATTTCAAAAAACAATGTAGATGTACTCAACATGCTCAACACGAAGTATTTCATTATTGAAGATCAGAATAAAAAAGCACAAGCCAACATAAATCCACGTGCGTTAGGCAATGCATGGTTAATACAAAATATAAAATGGGCTGAAAATGCTGATGAAGAGATAGAGGCATTAAATGACTTCGATCCTAAAACCACCGCAATTATTGACCGAAGGTTCGAAAAGTTGGTTAGCGGATTTCAAAATAAAGATACTCTGATCGGAAGCATCAAATTAATGAGTTACAAGCCTAATGAGCTGATATACAACTATCAATCAACAGAGGATAATTTGGTCGTTTTTTCCGAGATATATTACGACAAAGGGTGGAATGTATATGTTGACGGTAAGAAAATGCCCTATCTCCGAGCTAATTACGTGCTACGTGCAATGATGGTTGCTTCAGGTAATCATGAGATCGTCTGGAAATTTGAGCCGAAAGTCTTTTTTGTAGGAGGAAAAATATCTCTGATCACTTCCCTCATAGTAATTCTATTTTTCTTTGCTGCATTGGGTAATGAGTTAAAAGATATTTTCGTGCCAAAGAAATAAATCTTCGGTGTACAATGAAAAAAGCGCTGATCATCACCTACTATTGGCCTCCGAGTGGTGGCGCCGGCGTTCAGCGCTGGCTAAAGTTTGCCAAATACCTGCAAGATTATGGCTGGGAACCAGTGATTTATACTCCCGAAAACCCGGAATATCCTGCTGTTGACCATTCGTTGGAAAAAGATATAGCTGACAACATTACCGTTTTAAAAACCAAAATCAAAGAGCCTTATAACCTATATAAAAGATTTGTAGGCCGAAAAAAGAGCGATCAGATAAAAAGCGCCTTTCTTTCTGAAAAGAAAACCCCGGCTCTTGCCGAAAAAATCTCCGTGTGGATAAGGGGCAATTTTTTTATTCCCGATGCCCGTGTGTTTTGGATAAAACCTTCGGTGAAATATTTAATCGAATACCTCTCGTTATATTCTGTTGATGCTATTATTTCAACCGGTCCGCCGCACAGTATGCACATGATTGCTTTAAAGGTGCATCAAAAAACAGGCTTACCGTGGGTGGCCGATTTTCGCGATCCATGGACACATATTGATTATTACAAAGACCTTAAACTTACCGCCTTTGCCGACAGGAAACATCATAAGCTTGAAAAACAGGTGCTTAGTAAAGCAAATAGAGTGGTTGTCGTTTCACAAGGGATGAAATCTGCTTTCGAAACGATACACAAGCGCCATTACGATGTCATCACCAATGGATTTGATGATGAGGATATACCAAAAGAAATTCAGATAAAAAGCAATCGGTTTACAATAGCCCATATTGGATCATTGACAAAAAGCAGAAATCCGGAAACTCTATGGCTGGCGCTAAATAAAATAACCAACCAGAATAAGCAGTTTGCGCAGGAACTTGAAATAAAGATTATTGGAAAAGCAGATTGGGTTGCAAGAGAAGCTATCCGCAATGCCGGGATAGAAAAGTATGTGGAATATATTGATTACCTTCCTCATGATATGGTTGTTCAAGAGCAAGTTGCCGCTGGAGTATTATTGTTGATCATAAACCGAACTGAAAATGCTAAAATGATTGTTACAGGGAAGCTTTTTGAATATTTGGCTGCCCGACGACCTATTCTCTGCATCGGTCCTGCTGATGGCGATGCCTCTGCAATCATCAGGCAGACAGACTCGGGTTTGATAGCAGATTATGATGACCAGACATTGATAGAGAGCCATTTGGAACGATTATATAACGCTTTTTTAACAGAAAAACAATTATTTCAATACAGAAACATTGAGAGTTATACCCGAAAAAACCTCACTAAAGAATTGGCAGTTATTCTTGATAGTATATAAACAAAGCGGGCGGTTATCTATTGTTTTTCAATAAATTGATTACAAATGAAGAGATATCATACGTACCATTAAAAACCTTATATAACTCATAGATAATTGGAAACTCCTGAGTATCTAATCCCATCTCCAACAATCGGTTATAGAGGATATTTACAGCTATCCTGCCTTCGAGTACCACCTTTTCCGAAATATTGTCAGTAAAAAAACCTTTCCCGATCAACAGTCCCAGCGTTCTGTTTCGGCTGAGGTCGTTGAGTGCAGTTAAAGCAAAATCGCCAACACCACAATAGTTAAAAAGGGTTTTCTTCTTTCCGCCAAACAATATCAGCAGGTTGCGCATCTCATAAAGCGCTTTTGTAAAAATCAAGTATTTCAGGTTTGGCGATTCAAACTGAGCATCAACGACTCCAATAGCAATAGCATAAATATTTTTCAGTATGCTCAAAATCTCAACGCCATAAACATCGTCAGTATAATCGGTGTAAATTAATGTCTCTTTAAATAACTCCAGAAATATTGGGTATAATGTTCCATCTTCAGCGCCTAAGGTCATTGCAGTAGGTTGGTTATTCATTATCTCTCTGGCAAAAGAGGGTCCCTTTAAGGAACAAATTTTATTCGGAAGTAATTTGTTTAAAGATTCGACAATGGTGTAATGCTGATGTCCAAAGCCTTTTGCAAGGTTTACCAAAATAGAGTCGGGATGAATATCGCGATTCGAAATAAAATTCACAACAACAGCCGAAGGGATAGCAATAAATACGATTGCTTCCTGTTTCAACAAACTAAAATCAACAGATGCTTTCAAGCCTTTTTCAAGCCTTATTGCCGGAAAATATTTATTGTTGTAATGATCGCGGTTTATTGAATCTGCCACCTCTTTCTCAATCGTAATAAGGGTTACATCATGCTCGGCAGTTTTTACCAATACATTGCCAAGCGCTGTTGCGATAGCCCCCGAACCCACAAAAAATATTTTTTTGTCGTTAAAATTCTTAGTCATTTTTATCTTTAGATTTATTACTGCTCAATTTGGAATTATTAATATTTAACATCATAATAGGATTTCGCTACTTTTTCAACAAGCCTTTAATCCTGCTAATCTCTTCATGATTATAAAATTTTACTATAGTCAAAGCTAATGGAAATAAAAGGAGTAAAAAAGTTTTGAATATTATGCCTCCCCAAAAGCCAAATACTGTTGCAAATGAAGCCAGGAACAAGAAAACAATACCGAATAAAAATAGCTTAATTATCCGTACAAATTCGTAACTAATGAAATAATAACGCTGTGAGTAAACATAGAACAATATCGTCATCAACATGTTTGCAAGTATTGATGCAACCGCCGCTCCGTAAATACCAAATAACGGTATAAGAATAAAGTTGATCCCGATATTGAAAACAGCAACAATTACAACTATTATAAGGTTATATTTTGTCTTTTTTACATAATGTAGCCCCATTGATACTATAGCTGTTAATCCTCTAAAAATCATTGCAACACAAAGAAGTGGGATCACATTAAAAGAGAGTACAAAATCTTTATTTCCACTGGAGAAAAGAGCGATAACCTCTTTGGCGTAAAAGATAAGCAACAGCGCTAAAGCAATCATTGCAAAAGTAAAGTAGGTGGTAACACGTGCAAAATAACGCTTCGCCTCTGGCTTGTCGAAAATTTTATATGCGAGCGGTGCAAAGCCAAGCAAAAATGACTGAACCAAAAACAGATTTATAACACTGGCCACCTTATATCCTAAGGAGTAAATCCCCACTTCGGAATAATTAAGATAATAGCTTATCAGGTAACGATCGCTAAGCGCAAATGCCATCGTGGCAACTGAGGAAAGAACCAATGGAATACTAAACAGGCTGATCTCTTTCAGTATTGTTAAGCTGAATTTAAGAAATATGTTACGTAACAAAAAGGGCAAAGTAAAAATTGAAACTAAAAGGTTGCCTATTACCTGGCTAAGGATTATCCCTTTTACTCCCATTTTCATATAAACAATGAAGTAAATATTTAAGACAAGGATAAGAACAAACTTGATTATAACCAGTGTAACAAATAGCAAAGATTTTTCTTTTAACCTTAAAAGCTCAAAAGGTATTCGGTTTACTACCTCAAGCCCCACCCATAACCAAAGGATAAGAAAATAATCGGCGTAATTATCATGACTAAAAAATATAGACGAAAACCATTTGTTTGCAGGGTAAAAAGCAACATTTACAAATAAAGCTAATATAAAAGTAGTTACCCATGTCGTAAATACGATTATTTTGCGTTTCTGCTCATCATCTTCCACTGCATACCAACGCATCATACCAGCAGTAAGCCCCAAGCTAACTACGGCTGTAAAAAACTGACTTGTTACTTCTAAAATAGAAAAAATACCATATTCAGCAGTAGTTAGATAAGATGTATATAACGGCAATAAAATCAATCCAATAATCTTTGTACTTAGATTCCCCAGGCTGTAAATTGCCGTATGCTTTACCGTATTTCGCAGATGGTTAAGCATTTTCAAATCTTTTTTTGGCAGTATTAATGCTAATATTCAGCTCAAAGCCAATAAGAATGATGATAGAGTTGAAATATAACCACAGAAGAAAAACCAAAAGAGTTCCTATTGAGCCGTAAAGAGCATTATAGCGGTTGAAATTTTCGATATAAAAGTTGAACCCATAGGTGGTCAGAATCATCATCCCTGATGTAAATATTGCACCAATTGAAAAAAATTTGTACTCCTTCTTTTTAGCTGGAGCAAAATAATACAAAAATGAGACTGAGACTAAAAACAACCCTACAATCATCAGCCACCTAACGATATGAAGGATAACAATAGTCAACTGATTTGTGAGGATTCCGTGGAATACTAAAAATTGCAAAATCCTGCCGCCTATCAAAAACAGCGAAACAGCTAAAATCACTAAGACCGACTGCACTAAAACAATGTAAAGGCTAACCAAACGCTGCTTTAAATACGGTCTTTTTTCAGTTGTATGATATGATGAGTTGAACCCTTCTATAATTGAGTTTACCCCATTTGTGGAAAAGAAAAGCGCGAGTAAAAAACCGAGCGACAATAATCCTGAACGAGGCTGAACAATGATGTCTTCAAGGGTTTCAGAAACATGTATCCACAATGTTGAAGGAATAACATCCTCAAGAAAATGTAACAATTCTTCCTGAAATCCTGTAATAGGAATAAATGGAATAAGAGTAAAAAAAACGATGATTACCGGAAAAAGCGCCAGAAAAAAATCGAAAGAGATAGATGATGCTCTTAAAGTTAGCCTTCCCTCAGTTAAGCCTTTCAGAAAAAAAATCACCACGTCGTACAGTGGCATCTTATTAGTGCCTGGGATAGTAATTTTTCGTAAAATCCTGATAATAAATGCAAGTGAGTTGCGAAGAAACTTAACAACCTTAGGATTTAACTTAGATAGTAGCTTATTTTTATGGTCTAACAATTTCTTATCTTTTAATTAAAAATCGGCTTTCAGGCTCATATCTAAGCTTCTGATCTGATGAGTCAGTTGGCCTGATGAAATAAAATCAACCCCCGTTTTTGCATATTCTCTTATATTTTTCAGAGTAATATTTCCCGAGGCTTCTGTTTCAAAACGACCGGCAACAAGCTCCACTGCCTTTTTCAAATCTGATACATTAAAATTATCGAGCATGATTCTATCAACACCTCCTGTTTCCATCACTAAATTCAGTTCATCAAAATTCCTGACTTCAATTTCTATTTTCAAATCTAAAGCTTTATCCTTTATATAGTTATGCACCGCTTTAATGGCTTGTTTTATTCCACCCGCAAAATCAACATGATTATCTTTTATTAATATCATGTCATATAATCCCATTCTATGATTTTCGCCTCCGCCCGTTCTCACGGCCATTTTTTCAAGTTCACGAAAATTTGGAGTTGTTTTTCGAGTGTCGAGCAAGCGCGCTTTAGTACCCTTCAACTCGTTAACCATCAGACGTGTATTTGTCGCTATTCCGCTCAATCGTTGCATAAAGTTAAGCGCCAGCCGTTCGCCAGTAAGGATTGATATCACTTTTCCAGAAACAGAAAATACTATATCGCCCGGAACAACGTCATTACCATCTTCGATAAACACCTGAAAATCAAGATCAGGATCAACAGTGTTGAACACTTTACGGGCTATATCCACACCACAAAGTATCCCATTTTCTTTTATCAGTAAGTTGGCACGACCGATTGCCCACTGTGGAATAGTTGACAAAGAGGTATGATCCCCGTTTCCCACATCTTCCGCTAAAGCCGCTTTGATAATTTCGTCAATGGTCATTTGCTGAATTATTTTCCCGCAAAGTTAAATTAAACTAAACTATTACAGATTGTCCATTATAATTATCCGGTATAATTATCCGATCTTTCAAATCCTCAAAATTATTCCATTACCATGTAATTATCATCCTCTCTTCATCATTAGGGAATACAATCGTAGGGCATGTAATTGTAGAATAATCACCCTCTGGTGGAATTTCGGATACTTTTCGAAAATTCATTGATAAAGGATAAACCTTCCGAGGCTTCCCATCGAATTTAATGATCCAGTCAAGCTCGTCAAATCCGTGAAAAACCAATCTGACATTTTTAAATTTACTTTGGAAATCACCATCGGGTTTACGAAACTCAACTTCATTTATCTCTGGCTTATAAATTATCTCCCGTAAATAAAATTTTCCATTTTGATAATCATAACTAACGCCATCGTCCTCATAATATTTCCACGCAATATCCTTATTACTCTGACTTTTATAAAGATGGACGTACAGCGTGTCGGAAGGCATTTCAGCGGTATGTTGAATTGGCGATTGCATTGGGATTATACTGCCTGCTAAAACATATACAGGCAATTTGTCCTGCGGCGACTCGGCAAAAACCTCTTGTTGCCCATCAAAATATTGATCGGTATAAAAGTCATACCATTCGCCTTTTGGAAGATATGCTTTTACGATCTCCTTATTACTTTCAACCGGAATAACCAACATTGAGGGGCCAAATAGATATTGATTTTGGTACTCCTCCTGATAAATCGTTTCATCCATTGTATAATTTATAGCCAAGCTACGGTTTAAAGGTATTCCGCTGATAACAGACGAGTGCATTGAACTATAAATATATGGAAGAAGATTATAGCGGAGCTGTATGTAGTTTTTCGATATCTCCTCAACTGTTTCGCCAAAAGCCCAAGGCTCCTGGCTGATAGTATTATAAGCGGAATGGCCTCTGAAAAACGGTGTAAAAGCGCCAATTTGCATCCATCGTGCAAAGAGAACCGGAGTACAATTTCCTCCAAATCCTCCAACATCTGATCCGGTAAAAGATAATCCCGATAATCCGAGGCTGTTTACTAACCTTACGCCAAGCATCATATGATGATCGGTAGCCTGATTGTCGCCTGTCCAGAGAATAGTATAACGTTGCATACCAGCAAACCCGGAACGAGTGATATTCATCGGGCGCTTACCATTCATCAGCTTTTTAACGCCTTCAAAAGTTGAGCGTGCCATCAACATACCATAAACATTTTTTGCCTGCCGATATGTCGCTTTGTTCCCATCCCAGTCGAACTCAATTAAATTAGGAACCTGTTGTCCCCATGTAGCTATTTCGTTCATATCGTTCCAAAAACCTACGACACCATCTTCTACATAACTTTTAAATTTCTCTCCCCACCATTTTCTACTCTTTTCAGAGGTAAAATCAGGAAAATGACACCATCCTGGCCAAACCTGCGCTGTCCAATTAGAACCATCTGGATATTTTACAAAATGCTTATACGCAACTCCCTCATCATAAGCCATATAACCTTTTTCTACTTTTATTCCCGGATCAACAATTATTGCTGTTTTAAAATTCATTTCCGCCAAACTCTTTATCATCTTTTTCGGTTGAGGGAAATCTACTGGATTCCAGGTAAATATTTTATAATTGTCCATATGGTGTATATCAAGATAAATCACATCAGCCGGAATTTTCTTTTCTCTAAAAGTGTTTGCAATACGCATCACTTCCGATTCAGGTGTATAACTCCAACGGCATTGTTGATATCCGAACGACCAAACAGGAGGCATCTCCATTCGCCCTGTGAGCCACGTAAATGAACTGATAATGTCTGTTACATTTTTATGATAAATGAAATAGTAGTTCATTTCCCCATCTTCTGCCGAGAAATAAGAAAAACGATCGTTGGAAGCGCCAAAGTTGAAAGTGGTTCGATGTGTATTATCCAAAAAAATACCATAGTTCAAGCCGCTGTGAATTCCAATGTAAAATGGGATTGATGCATAAAGCGGATCAGAATTATTATCGTAGTGAGGGTTATCGGTATTCCAGTGTTCATAGGCCTCACCCCTACGATTCAGGTTACCGGTTTTTTCACCGAGGCCGATAAATTTCTCATCCCCCTGAATCAACTTATAATTAGTTACCTCATTTCTTATCCAAGACACTCCAAAAGCCGGATCATCCTGATTAACCACCTGACCATCAAGGGTTTTAAAACTAAATCGAATAGGCTTTTTGCTAATTTCAAGAAAAAGAGAATCAGTGCTAACAAAAAAGTTATTATTATCCTCACCGTAATCAAAGTTGCATTTCATCGGGTTTGCAACCACGGAATATGAAAAATCAGAATTGAACTCTTTTGCAATCCTTATCCTAATTATGTTTGGAGAATAAACCGTTAGCTTCGCTGTACCATTATCGGAAATTAATGTAAACTCCTGCTTTGCAGGATTCTTTTGAAGTTTGACAAGGTTGCCGAAAGCTACATTCAGGTTATTTTGTCCTAATGCCGTAAAGCAGAAAAACAACAAACTAATTGTAAAAACTTTTGATTTCATGGATAATACATTTACTTAAAAGATATTTTATAGGCAAAAATATATGATTTAATGTTTTTAGAATAAATAACGACTTAATCCTATTTGTATTCGAATTTCAACACACGCCCAACTAATGGACAATGATTAACATTTTTTAACGTTTTTTTTTCGTTTAAATCAACTATTAAAACTTATTGATGTTTTTTCTGGAACAATACGATTTACACTTTCAAAATGTTTTAGGTAAATATATTATAAACAACTCATTATCAATATCTACAAGTTTTATATTACTATACTTATCTAATACTATTTTTTTTAATTTAGTTTATTATCCCCTTGATTTTAAGGCATTTATTTAACTATCTTTTAATAGGCGATGAAAAGTTGATTACATAAACATAACCATAACACAAGTAGGTTTTCCTCAAAATTAAACTCTTCAAAAAATTTCAAGCTCAGAAAAATTTGAGTTTTTTTATTCCATAATTTTCTTGATTAATTTTTATTTCATTAATACACAATACTTTATTGTTTTAAAAACATTAAATTTATTGATTAATCCTATGTTGATAACTTTTAGAGTTTAGATTGAAAAGTAAATAAAACATAATTTATCTTTGCCTGAAATAATTTTCATTAAAAATAAATCAACAAAATTTTATAAGTTATGAGCAGATTTTTACTTTTTCTTATTTCATTAATGCTGAGCTTTGCTTCATTAACAGCTCAGGAAGACTTTATGTCTAATAGAGATAACCCTCAGGCGATTCTACCTCAACTCACTGCCGATCCAAATTCAACAGTTAGTGTACCTCTTACTATCAATAATATGAGTAAGGTAAAATCATTATCGGTTATTTATACATTTGATCCTCAAATTCTCACGTACAGTAGTTCCTCAATTTCTGGAGGAGTTTTAACAGCGTCAATGTATAATTACCTGATAGAAGTAATTGATGGCAATAAAATCAAATTCACTTTCAATGCCAAAAACACGCTTTTTATGTACACAGGAAGCGGTCTTGTGGGTACAATTAATTTTGAGACCGGCAGCTATGGCACCTCACCATTGATCTTCACCGAGATTCTTATCAATACGGTTACCTATCTTGGCAACGCAATAAATGGCGAGGTACACATCACCCCTTGTTATACTGCAATAGCTGACGCAGGGCCTGATGCATCAATTACTGTTGGTCAAATTTATCTGTTAAACGGAAATGCAACAAATCATTCAAGTGTTGAATGGGCAACACAAGGCGATGGTGTATTTAGCAATACAAATATTTTAAAACCTTATTACACTCCGGGAAGTCAAGATATTGCCAATGGTGGAGTAAGCTTATGCTTAACTGCGAATGGTTTCTCGCCATGTGGGGGTACAACAGATTGTATGTATTTATCCATTTTACCAGAAGGAACCGGTGCATTTGGTATGTTACCAAATTTATATGCTGATCCTGGATCAACTGTAATTATCCCTGTGCAGGCTCATCTTCTTAAATCAGTAACTAATCTTAACATAACCATTAGTTACGATTCAAAAATTCTTACATATTCTAATTTTGATTTTAATAACAGCGTCCTAACTAATAGCCTGTATAACAGAGAATTTAATTTTATCGCCCCGGGTCTGGTTCAATTTAATTTCCAGTGCAAAAGCCCTGCTTTTACATATACTGGTAGTGGAGTAGTTGGTAATATTATTTTCGCTGTTGGAAATTTTGGCATATCACCGATAGTTTTCGAAGAGTTCACAATAAATAATGATAATAACACTGAACTTTGTGTTAATGGTCAAGTCTATGTTTCTGACTGTTTTAATGCTGTTGCTTTTGCCGGAGCAAACCAAACCATTTGCGAAGATGAAACCGCTACATTAAATGGTTCTGCAAACTATTATCAATCATTGAAATGGGTAACTACAGGAGATGGTAGCTTCAGCGATATAACTTCTCAGAACACTATATACACACCAGGGGCTCAGGATATTTCTGCAGGAAACGTAGAACTATGCCTGATTGCTTATACCAATACTCCCTGTATGAATGATACTTCTTGTTTACAACTATCAATTGCACAAATACCTGAAGTAACACTTGAACCCTTTGATGAATATTGCGAAGGAGATGAACCCTTTACATTAACAGGCGGAAGCCCGGAAGGCGGAGTTTATTATGTTGATGGTCAGGAAGCAGACATATTCGACCCATCTTTAGCGGGCACGTACAACATTCTTTATGTATATACAAATGAGTACGGATGCACCGGTTCAGCTACTGAACAAATCATTGTTAATCCAACGCCTGATGTAACACTTGAGCCCTTTGATGAATATTGCGAAGGAGATGAACCCTTTACATTAACAGGCGGAAGCCCGGAAGGTGGAGTTTATTATGTTGATGGTCAGGAAGCAGACACATTCGACCCCTCTTTAGCGGGTACGTACAACATTCTTTATGTATATACAAATGAGTACGGATGCACCGGTTTAGCTACTGAACAAATCATTGTTAATCCAACGCCTGATGTAACACTTGAACCCTTTGATGAATATTGCGAAGGAGATGAGCCCTTTACATTAACAGGCGGAAGCCCGGAAGGTGGAGTTTATTATGTTGATGGTCAGGAAGCAGACATATTCGACCCATCTTTAGCGGGCACGTACAACATTCTTTATGTATATATAAATGAGTACGGATGCACCGGTTCAGCTACTGAACAAATCATTGTTAATCCTTTACCGATAGTTACTTGTCCTGATGACTTACAAATTTGCATTAATACTTCACCTTTTGTTATTACCGGAGCAGAACCATCAGGTGGAATTTATTCAGGAAATGGTGTTGAAGACGGATTTTTCCATCCTGAAGTTGCAGGATTGGGCGAACACGAAATTACTTACAACTATGAAGATTTGAATGGTTGTTCTGGTATGTGTTCTTTTATTATTATTGTTGCGCCACTACCAACAGTGGATGCAGGTGAAGATGCCACTATTTGCCAGGATGGCAGCGGCTACCAGCTCAATGGTTCTGTAGAAAATGCACAAAGCTTCTTCTGGTACACACTCATGGGAACAGGAGATTTCGATAATCAAAACGTGCTTAACCCAATTTATACCCCTGGCCAAGGTGATTATATCATAGGATCAGTAGAATTATGTCTAAATGCAATTTCAGAACCTCCTTGCGACGAAGATATTACAGATTGCATGACACTGTACTTCTATCCTAAACCAGTGATTACCTGCCCGCCCGATCTTTCAGTATGTATTGATGAAGATCCTTTCCTATTGTCAGGTGCATCGCCTGAAGGTGGATATTATTCAGGGCCAGGCGTTCTAAACAATATATTTGACCCTCAATCGGCAGGCGCAGGAAATCATCAAATTACTTATATTAATATTGATTCAAATGGTTGTTTGGGAGAATGTACTTTTACAGTAAGTGTTGTGCCACTACCAACAGTGGATGCAGGTGAAGATGCCACTATTTGCCAGGATGGCAGCGGCTACCAGCTTAATGGTTCTGCAGAAAATGCACAAAGCTTCTTCTGGTACACACTCATGGGAACAGGAGATTTCGATAATCAAAACGTGCTTAACCCAATTTATACCCCTGGTCCAGGTGATTATATTATAGGATCAGTAGAATTATGTCTAAATGCAATTTCAGAACCTCCTTGCGACGAAGATATTACAGATTGCATGACACTGTACTTCTATCCTAAACCAGTGATTACCTGCCCGCCCGATCTTTCAGTATGTATTGATGAAGATCCTTTCCTATTGTCAGGAGCGTCGCCTGAAGGTGGATATTATTCAGGACCAGGCGTTCTAAACAATATATTTGACCCTCAATCGGCAGGCGCAGGAAATCATCAAATTACTTATGATTATATTGATTACAATGCTTGCCCAGCTCAGTGCACCTTCCATATTACAGTTAATCCATTACCTGAATTTGACTGTCCGGAATATGGGCCATTCTGCCAAGGTGATCCGGCTATTGTATTCGAGGAAACTGGAGTATTTACTCTAAATGGCGATGTAGTAACAGGATTTGATCCTGTTGAAGCTGGTGAGTACACCTTAGTTTACACTGAAACAAACGCGTTCGGTTGCGAAGCAAGCTGCGAGTTTGTGATCGTTGTTAATCCGCTGCCTGAATTTGACTGTCCGGAATATGGACCATTCTGCCAAGGCGATCCGGCTATTGTATTCGAGGAAACTGGAGTATTTACACTTAATGGTGATGTGGTAACAGGATTTGATCCTGTTGCAGCTGGTGAGTTTACCTTAGTTTACACCGAAACAAATGCATTCGGATGCGAAGCAAACTGTGAGTTTGTGATCGTTGTGAATCCATTGCCTACTGTTAATGCCGGACCTAACCTGACAATTCCTTATGGAGCTTCAGTTACTATTAGCGGCG